>Ga0182004_10001379_pt1 | contig 17658 bp, 21 predicted proteins | sample Sormic07211540_1_FD_120479 | JGI IMG/M metagenome (GOLD analysis project Ga0182004, IMG submission 120479) | Endophyte microbial communities from Sorghum bicolor roots, Mead, Nebraska, USA - 072115-40_1 MetaG | ecosystem: Host-associated > Plants > Roots > Unclassified | place: USA: Nebraska...
GATTTAAGGTGTATATGACCGAACGAAATGTATATAGACAAAGTATATGATCATACTAGACCATTTAGAGTGATATGTATGTTAAGTATGTATGCATACATAGAGTATATGGTTATACTTATTGTATATAATATAATAGTGGCATTTTAGTAATATATTTAAAATATAATTTATTTTTGAAAAAAATTCGCGTGGTAAGATCTAGAGTATCTTAATATGAGTATATAAACATACTCAAAAGCGATAAACAAGTATGAATACATACACAATGTAGTTTATTGAAGATGAGAGTACGTGTAGAAAGGAATATATATATATATATACACACACTACGACCTCAAGGGACAAATATTTGATACTCTCTGCCCTAGATCTAGCCACCGTAAAAAATATTTTTGAAACACAATTTATTTTCAGAGGTGGTTATATGCGTCTTCGCCTCCTAAAATGCTCTTGTCATATGCCTAAACGAGCCACCTCTGGAAATGAAGGTGGAGCGTCAAGAGCCATCGGATCTAGGCGTCTTCATCGCCATGGCGGCCACGGAGATCCATAGAGTGGAGCTCCAACAGTCAAGCTAAGCTATTCAGCCGTGGCCAAAGTGGGGCGTCGCAAAGTGCAGATATAGGGCTGCACAGTGCACAGCGAGCATTTTAGATTGTAACAAATCAAAGTGAACTATACTTTTAACGGATGGAAAAACGGAGTAGTAGCTAGCAGAGCTCATCAGCTGATCCCTAGCTAGTCGACGTACGTACTCCTCCTTGTAGACGTTTTGGGCGAGGTAATCAAAGTCGGAGCGGAAGTTCCGGAGCTTGAGCGTGGAGTTGACGATGGGCCAGATCGGGTTCATCTTGCCGCGGTTCGAATTCACTCCCTCCACCCAGTTGGCTCCAACCTCGACGTTGATGCCGGCGAAGTTCTTCTTGTGCATCCGGCCGCCGATGTGGTCCGTCGCTTCCAGGATGAGCAGGTCGGTTATCCCGGCGTCCGACAGCCTCTTCGCCGCCGAGATCCCTGAAAAAAGTATCCATCCACATATATAACACAATATCTCATCATCTATCGACAGGGCAGACGTGTTTGATATATATATATATATATGACACACATATATATATGTTTACCAGACATGCCGGCGCCGACGACGATGACCCTAGGGCCGACGGTTGCGGCGAGGGAGCCATGCTGTGCTAAGGTCAGTGCTAGGAGTACTGCTGCTACTACTACTACGAGAGCGCTGGACGTGGAGGAACTCATCTCTCTAACTGATGTCGATCGCTCTCTATACAGCAGTTTGAAGTGAATGCATTGCCCCCTATATATCGACGCACTTCGCACTATATATGCACACAGAGTCACCCACACATATATGTAGTGTGATGTATACGTACTAGTGTGTGTGTTTGTGCGTGTGTAGTATTCACGTAACATGTGATAATGCAAGCTGGGCCATCTATAGCTCCATACCAGTTTAATTATTTTATACTGTGTGAAAATGCTGTTGGATCTTGTTACTTCGTTTACACGTACCGACATACTATATTTCTTTTACTCATGTGGGCTCTACCTAGGTGTACTATATTGTTCCATCTATAAGTTTTGGATTCTATAATTTCGAAAGCCTTGGATTCTTTAATTCACTCGTATAAGTTTTGGATTCTATAATCTCAAGTTTTAGCTCAACATGCAAGACATCCATATATATCATCTTTCACTAATAGTCAAGTTATACCACTAACTTCCAACCTCTTAATATAAGCTATCCATGTCATCTCAAGTTCTATGTCAACATGTAATACATCTACATCATATATATTTCACTAACTATATATATCTACATCATCTTTCACTAATAAACATGTCATGCCACAAACTTTTAACCTCTTAATACAAGGTATCCATATCACCTCTACTTAACTAGGCGTGGTGAAATGACAGGTTGGATGATGGCGGTTTGGCTGTGATTCCATCTGTTTGGCGAGGAGCAACCGCTGTTGTAGTTCCTCAATCAAGCGGAGCTTGTCTATCAACCACCTCTTACCAATCTGTAGACTGGTGAAGGACGCCAGTGATCTGGATCTGACTAGTACCATACCTAATAAGGCCCTGAGCACGAAGATGAGTCGTGCAATGTACTCCACAACACACCTCCAATGTCTCACATTCATGAGGAAGAGATGAGCTCACAAGCCACCTTGGGTGCCATGCCCAAAGTCATGTCTACTCGTTGGCCATGGACAATGTGGTTTGTTGAAGAGGAGAGGGAGGGGCGACTTGGATCTAGGAGGAAGGGGATTGAGATGGGCTGTCAACAAGGTGGAAAAAGATTTGCACGAGAAAGATCCTGCAATCAGCACTAAAAGTGAGTGGGGTCATGGTGGTGACTGGTGAGACATGGGATGTACAACAAGGTCGTACAATCCCGTTGACGTCGGATGTGGTCTGTATCACACACCAGAAAGGGCATTGAATGCCTGGGCCGCTACAGACCGAAGAACGCATCGAGGATCTCACTCTTTTGTGGTGACGAATAGACAGGGTTTATAAGCAAACCTCCAAAGGATAACCAACATGCTTGCGTGAGAAGAACTGGCTAGTTTTTAGGCAAACTAGCAAAGAACCGTCGAAGCTCTTGCCCGAGAGGGACCCCGTCAAGGCAATGACGTTGGCAGGTTGCCATAGGTCGGCCGGCAAGGCAAGCCTAGGGCACCCTCCTTAGTTGTGGATCAAGGGATGAACAACATATAGAGGTTGAAGGAGAGGAGAAATGAGGTAAAAGGAGTAGATTGATTTGTTTGTATGTCGATTGAATAGATCGGAACTCAATCGGTCATGTACCCCTTATTTTATAAGGGGTAGGGTTAGTCTTATCCTATAGAAAAACCAATGTGGTACTATTATTATGTTGCTTTATGAAGTTTTTCTTAGATGGGTCAAAACTGTCATGGGCCTGTTTAAATTGGCTTGGGCCCAATTTCAGTGTCAACAAATCCATGCAAACATAACTAGCTCCTAGTTAGTTTGGATCTAAACACCACCTTCAGCTAATAGGTAGTTATTGGTTAAACTCTAGCTAGCTACTCCCTCACGTTCTAGAAAAATATAAATCTCGCTTCTCGAGAAGTCAAAAGATCTTTCAGCTTGATCAAATTTATATAAGATGTTATATACAGTAAGATCTCTAATTAAGTTCATTATAAAAATATATTTCATGACCAATCTAATAGTACTTATTAGACATTATAAATATCAATTCCTTTTTAATTATATTTGGTCAAAATTTAAGAATCTTTGACTCCTTGAGATATGAGGATTATATTTTTTTTGGGACCGAGATAGTAATTTTTAGCCAAAGTCCATCAATACAGGCCCTCACTCATGTTCATCTAGCAATCTTGAGATATATGATTACTTGATTAGCAATCTTATTATCAAGGAAAAAGAAAAAAAGGTAAAGGTTCTGTGCAGGGTGGGACATCCAGCCCGTGGTTCCATGCTGTCCCTCAAAAGAAACAGATTCAAACAATAACTCGATCTGCAGCATGCCAGCAGCCAGCCAAGCCACGCAACTCCCAAAAGGCGACGTGCATGAAAGGATGTGATATGAAACCATATGCCCACCGTGCACGTGCTAGTGTCGAGTCTAGACAATTATTTTTCGTGCATGTGCGACAGTGTGAGCACAAAATTATATATATATCCTCATTATGAGAAACCCAATTGGCTACTAGGCCACCTGATGGAATAATTAATGTAATCTGAAGGCTCATGTCATCATTCCAAGCCATCGTGTCACCATAGTTAATGGATGCTCAGCCTGTGCAGGTTGAACAAAGGAGCATTCATCGAGTGTCGCCAGCTATGAACACGAGCGAGCACAAGCCGCACACGAGATCTCATCCGATCCTGTCGGCAGAAAGAAGAAATAGAAAACAGAGAAAGAGATGAGATCGAGATCGTTCTGTTCAAACTGGAGTTTTATATCTTATCTCTCAGCTGCATTAGCACGCCGACGATTGCTCGTGTATTTGGTTTGAAAAATAAGATGGTCTATCTTCTTCTCACTTCTTAATTACTTTTTTTTATTTGGTTTGTGTAATGAAATGAGTTGATCTATCATCACCATCTTATTCCTCACAATCTAATAATTAGTATACGTATAAGGAATGAGTTGATTCCACTAAAATTTATAGGATGAACTCATGATGCATCACCTCATAAAACATAGGGTGACTCTACAAACCAAACACACTATACATCTCTAAACACTATAGGGTGACTCTACAAACCAAACACACTATACATCTCTAAGTCTCGGTCTGAGTCTCTCTAATAAGCGCCAATATCGTCTATCCCTGTTGCGCCATGCTAGATGTTGTCTTCTGAAAGTAGATCTTCAAAGATTGGTGTAGAAGTTGTTGACATGATTAATTCCAGAACATAAAGCATGGCGATGTCAGATACTATAATTTATAACCCTAATGTACCAGTTGAATCGAACATTATGAACTGTGTCACAACGAGCAACAATGTGACTGAATCAGAAGGCATATTGAAACAATAGATCATATCATGGTGTGTGCGTGTGTTTTCTATCTTATCTCTCAGCTGCATTAGCACGCCGACGATTATATCTCTCAGTCTTGATCTGGGTCTCTGCTGTGCAACGCTAGCTGTTGTCTTCGTCCAAAAGTATATCTACAAAGATTGGTGTAGAGATTGTTGTTGTTGACATGATTAATTCCAGAATATAAAGCCTTTTGATGTCAGATACTAGAATGTATAACCCTAATATACCACTTGAATCAAACATCATGAACAGTATCCCAACAAGCAGCAACGTGTGACTCAATCTGAGGATACGTTGAAACAATAGGTCGGATCACTGCGTGTGTACCTCTAGTTTGCAGATGGAGACGCGGTGGCTGATGGTGGAAGGCAAGCTATTGCCGGTGGAGACGTCGTCCCAGTGCAAGATCATAAGAATGATGGTTTTGGAGACTTGATTTCCCGATCGTTGGTGCACACATGCGCTCAAGATGGAGAAGCTACGACGGTTGCACATCACCGGGAGGCAAAAACCCTAGATTTGTTGCATTAGTGTAGGAACAGCACGAAGCTGCAAATCAGTTATATTCAAATGCCCAAAAAGTTCACAATGACAAATGTATACATTTTAGGGGTTATTTTAGCTATTTTCTATAATGACAAAATCATGTGAGTATTTTTCTACGAGCAGATTATGTTTGATGGCTAAAAAATATTAGATTATATTTTACCAAACTGATAGCAGAATGTTTCTGAATTTAGATGAGAATTTCTGATATTATCTATTTTTTATAGTGTAGTAATGTGTGAAGAATATTTATGTGGAGTGTAGCTCCAATTAGTTTAGTAAAATATCAATGTTATATTTGGTTTGGAGAATCAATGTCCCATATATTAGATATATAGAGTCTGTATCATGAGTTAATTTCTTCGAATTAGTGAAATATCTTTTTTCTTATACTAGTACTAATTATATTATTAGTTTGTGAGGAATGAGATAACGATGGATCAACTCATTCTATTAATTTTTAAATCAGTCAAAAAACTAAAGAGTGAGATGATAATGGACGTAGTACTACTTCGTTCAACAAACAAACAGCCCAATAGTGAAAACAATTAGTTCTCTACGGAGAATGAAATATAAGCTGCTTGTACCTTTGCATTTATATGTCGAAAGAAGTTTCCTCGATAATTACGTTAAAAAAAGTTTCCTCGACAGAGCAAAAGTATGTACTGTATACCATATGTTATTATTCTTCATATCATCAAACAGTCAAATATATGTGACGATCGATCTAGGATACCTTTTTCGGAAGTATGGAATTTTAACACGAGGCTTTGTCAGGGTAACCTGTACACGAGACACCAGGCACAGCGGTTGCACTAGGTACGCGTAGTTCGGTAGTTTATTTTATTAAAAAAACAGAAAAGAAAAGGTACATCCTCATGTCCTATTTGTGCAGAATTATCTCTAATAAAATAGATAATGCATTCCGGCCGCAGCAGTCGTGTCTGGAATCATTCCTCTATAGTGATAATAAACTGATAATAATAGATTAAAAAAAACCCGCAGCTTTGTCAGGATAAACTAAACGATGAACTGCAAAATTCCTTCCGACCGCAAGAACGTGATCAGCTTACAACTCGTCTGCAAAACTGGAGATACTAGTCAGTAAATAAAGAGGTTCGCGTGTCTCGACATCTAACACGATTAATTCAAATTCAACAGACCGCCTCTCGGATCTGGCCAACCGGTGTGAAGTGATCACTGACCACCACATAGCAATGCTGTCGTCTTGGCAGGGCAGAAAGCCCCCCGATCGATGCCTCCAGTGGTGTTTAATTAACCTTTTTTTTTATAGATAATCCAACATTCCAACTTCTTCTTTATTTATTGAAGGGCAGACAAAGTAGTTTAAAAACGAATTGTACATTCACATGTGTTGTTAGCTCAACTTGAGGCCAAGCACCGCACTAAGTGCAATTATTAGTGCCGTGTTGGGTGCAATTATTAGTGCCGTGTTGGCTCGGTACGTCTGACATGCCATGCCAACCCGAAATAACACATTTTGGCTAAAAATAAAATCGACAAATTAAAACCACAAGTTTGCATCTTCCATTCAGTCTTCATAGATCAATCAAATATTAGTATATCCTAGATCCATCAATCTGCCAAAGATTCAATCACAGAATCAAAAGAGGCCATCGTAGATTTTGAATCTGATCGCTGGTCTGAAAAACACTGCTGGCTTGTCATTGCCGCATGCTCGCCATGGGCGGTACTCCGTCAAATCCCTCCCTGCTGGCATGGCCATGCCCGGAGCTGGATTTGGAGAAGCGGCTGAGTGAGCGGAGTCAGAGGGGCACAGTGCTCCATCCTAACTCGCGTGTACAAATCCAGGGGCATAGAAACAGTCGGAGGTGGAAGACAATGGCCTGGTGAGGTGAAGTCGCGTTAGGCGAACAAACAGATGGTTAGAGTAGCCATGCTTAGAATCTGAGGAGTGCCCGAGTGGGTGGGGTCAGAGGGACAATGGTGCGGGTGGAGTCGGAGGGGCTGGACACAGCTAGGAGCTAGACAGAGATTGACAGATTGAGGTAGTTAGATTAGGTTGGTTTTATACTAGGCTTTGTCAATTTAAATGGCCTTTAACTGGCTTTTGTGCTAATCGTGTTGGCCTCATCCTAACACTACAAGTTGAAGACATGGGCCAAGCATGGTCCTAGGTGTCAAGCTAGACCGACGTGGGCCCATTAGCTTTTGTGTCATGTTGTGTCCACGTCATGCTTAAAGAGACCATGCCTCACACCATCCACTAGGCCTAGGCCATTAGGCCATCTATAGCAAGCCCTACTACACAAAAGCACCATTTATCCTTGTCGTCATCGCATCACTGTCTAAATTTTAAACCAGCAGTGATAGAGTATTGCTGGTTCATAAGCAAAAGGATATTATTATTGCTAGACTTTAAAACTAACTGTCTGCGAATTTGAAAATTTCATTCAACATGATTAACTTCCTGTGGGGGTATAAACCCCTATACCCTTACGGCTAGACTTGGGCCAAGAGGCTTGGACCATCACGAGACAGTTCAAGGTTTGATCCAATTGTTCGAAGTTTCGTGCAAGGAAACAAGACGTGGAGATCGAGCAGGATTCTAGTCGGTTGGAATAGGAATTGATATCGTACTATCTATGGTAATTGTAACCGACTAGAATAGGTTTCCAGATTTGTAACCCTGCCCTCTAAACTATATAAGGAGAGGCAAGGGACCCCCCTAGGACATCGAATCTCAACTCAACACAATCCACAACAATACAATCAGACGCAGGACGTAGGTATTACGCCCACACGGCGGCCGAACCTGGATAAAACCTTGTCTGTGTCTTGCGTCACCATCAAGTTCGTAGTTTGCGCACCGTCTACCGATAAACTACTACCGTGGGTATACCCCAAGGTAGACTGCCGACTAGCATTCGTCGACAGTGGCGCGCCTGGTAGGGGGTGTGCGTACAGCTCTCCCGGCAAACAAGATGGTCATCGTTCCAGTTTCCGTGGCCATGGCTGAAGGCCTCACGTTCACCATCGGCCAGATCACTTGGACAACTCACGGCGGTGGCCTCGCGACCACAACTTTGAAAGAAACCCAGATCCAATCTGGGATAGTAGAGGCGTCGACTCCGATCACGCCAACACCGATCACGCTGGCTCCAAGCACCCGACTTCCACTCCCTCGTTACAGGGCGAAGCAGGTCGACAACTCGGATCTTCTCCAAGCCCTTGATCGCGCCGACCTCAAGCTCCTCGAAGCCTCCAACCTGGTGGATTCAATTTCACGAAGGACCGATCAGGCAGCAGCGACAAATCTTTTCGACTACCGTCGACCAACTCGTGTCTCCACACACGAACGGCTAGGGACGTCCCTGACCGTAATATCGACCACCGCGGGACGGACCGTGAAGCTCAAAACAAGCCCTCCAGACCAGCATTGCCTTTACGGTCTGAACAACGCGGCCGATCAGTTTTCGCGGCATACCCAGTCTCTGTTTTGAAAGGTAGGCTTGTCGTCAAGCCAAGACAGGCAACCAGCTCGTCACTTCGTCAATATGGTCTCCATCCGCACCCTACCAGAAGACAAGTCCAGCAGTACGAGCTCCAGCACAGGATCTGTCCCTACCGAGGTTTTACACCCCGAGGACGAAAACTATGATTTAGATTTGCCACCATACCCGCCGAGGTTCTCCCGTATCCCGGTCTTCCCACCTCGACGAGGAGATCTGGTTTTCAACGTTAGTAACGACGAACCAGTCGTTGATGGAGAAACCGACGAGCAGAGACAGCAACGAGAGCAGCGCAACGCCGACCGTGCCCAACGATGAGCAGACGAGGAACGGCAGCTCGCCCCACATAACCTCAATGATACTTTCGACATGGTCAGAAATGAGCAGGTCTACAAGACACCAAGCGCCAACGTGGCGGTTGCCATGGCAAACTTGGATCGCCTTCCCGATGCTCCCGAATATCAGGACATCCGAGCCAACATTCGGGCGCATTTCATCGCGGCCATGGGACAGACCGCTACTCTGCTCAAAAGGGTTCGAGCCGCATCCTATACAGAGGTCACCTCCGACTAGACTCACCACAGTCGCACCTCATCGCGATCTGGTGGATGCCGTCGTAGCCGTTCACCTCCCAATAATCGAAGGAAGGATACCCATCGCGACAATCGTGGTCGGGACGCCGGCAGCTACCACGATCAAAGACGTGGACGTGGTCAGGAGGTGAACCAGGATCGGGATCTACGACGCAACATCCCGCCTAAGGATGCCCGCGAACGCATCAACAGGCGCGCTACGGAACGAGCGGTACACGAAAACTTGCGACGCATTGAATACGATGCAGCACATGGCCCCCTGGCCTAAAACAGTTCTCCTCGCACCTTCGCCAAGTCGTCTAGCCCCGCAACTTTAAGCTCGAGAAGCTTAAAAAATACGACGGCAAGGAGAACCCTGAAAACTGGATCACTCTCTACGAGATCGCAGTCCGATCGGCAGCAGGAGACGAGCATGTCATGGCAAATTACTTCCCAGTCGTCCTTGACCAAGCTGGCCATCAGTGGCTCCTCGGCCTACCCGAGGACTCATTCGACTCTTGGGAAGAACTGCGCTAGGCGTTCATCGACAATTTCAACACTACCTGCGAGCAGCCTAGAAACAAATACAATCTCGAGAGAATAAGGGACAGGAAGAACGAGCCCTTGCACGATTACATCCGACGGTTCTCGGATATGCGCCTTAAGATTCCAAAAATTTCTCACGACGAGGCCATATCGGCCTTCATCAAGGGTCTACGCTTCCATGAAGCATTAAGGAGTAAGCTACTACGCAAAAGACTGACCACAGTTGCCGAGCTCCTCGCCACGGCTAAAAACTACGCCGATGCCGACGACGTCGAAAAACTCATCCGAGAAGATGCGAGAGGAGCCGACCAGCGTCCCCGGCGAGATGATAGCTGCGGACGCTTCGATAACCGGAATTCTCGCTGCGGCGACAACCACGACCACCGAGAAGGGTGGGACAGGCGCCGCGACAACCGCGACGATTTTAGAGGCAAGCGACCTCGTGACAACGACCACGAGGTGAACACAGTCAAGCGTCCCAATGGACGAAGGGACTATCAGGAAGACTACAACAAGACGCTGAAAGGACCGTGCCAACTCCATCCCAAGTCCAATCACACGATGGAAGAATGTCGTGTCCTCAAAAGTATCTACACACAGCGGGCTGCTCAGGGGGGTTCCGTCAAGAAAAACGGGAAACAGGACAGACATGAAGACGAAGATGACGACCAGGATAGGGACCCACGACACCAGTATGTCAGTCCCACCGACGTGGGGCAGTCCATCTTTGGAGGCAAAGTTTCCATCGAATCTAAGCGAGAAAGGAAGCTCCTGAAGAGAGCCGCCTCAACGTGGACAGCACGGACGACCTGATCGCCGACCCAAAATTTCCTCCCTGGTCGCACAGGGAGATCTCCCAACAGGCAGGACCAGTGGGCCGCCATCCCAGAGCCAGGGCGTTTTCCTCTGATCCTGGACCCTTGTATCAACAACGTCAGATTCGAGCGCGTGCTTGTCGACGGGGGCAGCTCCATCGATATTCTTTTCTGCAACACCTTACCTGCCCTCAAGCTAACCCCAATGCAGCTGAAGCCGTATGACGCTCAGTTTTTGGGCATCTTGCCAAGTCAAAGTTCAGTACCCCTTGGGCAGATAACGTTGCCCATCCAGTTCGGAACACCAGACCACTTCCGCACAAAGTTCGTCAACTTTGTGGTCACCGACTTCGACGGTACCTACCATGCCATTCTAGGCCATCCATCGCTGACCAAGTTCATGGCAGTCCTACACTACTCATACCTGGTCCTCAAGATGCCAACCGAGAAGGGCGTTTTAACCGTCAAAGGCAACGTCTACACCGCATACACTTGCGAGGAGGAAAGCTTCAAGATCACTGAGGCAATCGACCTCTCAATTCGCATGGCAGAAACTACAGCTCAAGCCACACAAATTCCCCCCGACCAGCTCCAAATACCCAAGTAGGAAGCTCCCAGGAAAAGCTCTAAGTCCAAAGAGCACAAAGAAGTACAGCTGGTCGACGGCAGCCCCGACAAGACCGCTCTCATCGGGGCCAACCTGGACCCCAAATAGGAAGACGCGCTCGTCAGGTTTCTAAGGGACAATGTAAGCGTTTTTGCATGAAAACCCGCAGACATGCCTGGCGTCCCACAAAACCTGATCGAGCACTCCTTAAACGTCTCGAAGACCGCAAGACCCATCAAGCAAAAATTACGACGGTTCGCTTGTGACAAAAAGGAGGCTATTAGGACAGAAATAACACGGCAACTAGCAGCCAGATTTATTAAAGAAGTGTATCATCCCGATTGGCTTGCCAATCCAGTCCTTGTAAGAAAAAAAGAATAATGAATGGAGAATGTGCGTTGACTACACTGATCTCAATAAACACTGTCCTAAAGATCCTTTCGGTCTCCCTCGTATCGACGAGGTGGTCGACTCAACGGCCGGATGCGAACTCCTTTCTTTTCTCGACTGCTACTCTGGTTATCACCAGATCTCTCTAAAGGAAGACGACCAGATCAAAACTTCCTTTATTACTCCTTTTGGCGCATATTGTTACACCACCATGTCCTTTGGACTGAAAAACGCTGGGGCCACCTATCAACGCGCTATTCAACAATGCCTCCACGACGAGATACAGGATGACCTCGTCGAGGCCTATGTTGATGACGTTGTCGTCAAAACCAGGGACGCGAGCACCCTGATCGACAACTTGGACCGCACTTTTAAAGCACTAAATAAATACAAGTGGAAGCTTAATCCCAAAAAGTGTATCTTTGGGGTCAACTCTGGCCTACTGCTCGGCAATGTCGTCAGTCGCGACGGCATACGACCGAACCCTTCAAAAGTTAAGGTAGTGCTCGATATGCGACCACCAAAGAACATCAAAGACATTCAAAAGCTCACCGGATGCATGGCCTCTCTCTGCTAGTTCATCTCTAGGCTGGGGGAAAAAGGCCTCCCCTTTTTCAAGCTTCTAAAAGCATCGGAAAAATTCTCCTGGTCAGAGGAAGCTAACGCTGCGTTCACCCTGCTCAAAACCTTCCTCACCTCACCACCCGTTCTCACTGCACCTCAGCCTAACGAGGACCTGCTCCTCTATATAGCAGCAATTGATCGGGTCGTCTCCACGGTGCTCGTGGTCGAGCGAGATGAACCAGGCCACGTCTACAAAGTCCAGAGGCCCGTATACTTCATAAGCGAAGTCTTAAACGAATCCAAGACCAGGTACCCTAAGATACAAAAGCTAATCTATGCCATCTTAATCACCTCAAGAAAACTGAAGCACTACTTCGACGGACATCGGGTGCTAGTTACGACCAGTTTTCCATTGGGGGACATTCTGCGCAATAAAGACGCCAACGGAAGAATTGTGAAGTGGGCAATGGAGTTATGCCCATTTTCCTTAGATTTTCAGAGTCGCACTGCCGTCAAATCTCAGGCCCTGGTCGACTTCATCGTAGAATGGACGGATCTAAACGAGCCCCCCTCCATAGATGTCTTCGACCACTGGTCAATGTTCTTTGACGGGTCCTTGAACATCAGTGGAGCCGGTGCCGAAATACTTTTCGTCTCACCAAACAAGGACAAACTCCGTTACGTCCTCAGGATCCTCTTTCCAGCATCCAACAATGTCGCCGAATACGAAGCATGCTTGCATGGCATCCGATTGGCTATCAAACTGGGAGTCAAACGCCTTTACGTCCACGGTGACTCTGCTCTAGTCATCAACCAGCTAAATAAAGAGTGGGACACAACTCACGAAAAGATGGACCTCTACTGCAAGGAAATCCGGAAATGGGAATCCAATTTTTACGGCATTGAATACATCCACGTTGTCTAGGATAGAAATCAGGCAGCAGATGCATTGTCGAAGATAGGATGATCCCGGGCCCAGATTCCGCAAGGCGTCTTCGTCCAGGACATCCACACGCCGAGCGTCGGCATGGACCTGGTCGACAAGCCACCCAACGAAGCAATGCTCATCGACGATACCACTCCGACAACCAGCAGCCACGACTAGCGCACTCCTTTCATCAAGTATCTCTCGGACGGTTTAGGATTTGAAGATAAAACAGAGAACGAGCGCCTTATCCGGCGATCTAAAAATTACATATTGGTCGATGGCAAACTTATGCGTAAAAATGCAAGTTCAGAAGTCTTGCTGAAATGCATATCTCAAGACGACGGCGTCAAGCTCCTAGATGACATCCATGCCGGGTCCTGTGGCAATCACGCCGCCTCCAGAACACTGGTCAGGAAGGCTTTCCGAGCAGGTTTTTACTAGCCAACTGCAGTCGCTGACGCTGAGAAACTGGTCCGACATTGTGAAGGATGCCAGTTCTTTGCCAAGCGGACCCATGTACCCGCTCACAAGATCCAGACGATTTCGTCGTCCTGGCCTTTCGCCTGTTGGGGTCTCGACATGATCGGGCCATTCAAACCGGCTCCCGGCAACTCCAAATTCGTGTTCATGCTAATCGACAAATTCTCGAAGTGGATCGAGTACATGCCACTGGTCAAAGCAAGTTCAGAGAAGGCTGTGGAGTTCCTCAATCAAATCATACATAGATTTGGGGTCCCCAACAGCATAATCACTGACCTGGGTACTCAGTTCACTGGCACTACATTCTGGGACTTCTGTGATGACAGAGGCATAGTCATAAAGTACGTGTTGGTAGCCCACCCACGAGCCAACGGCCAAGTGGAACGAGCAAATGGAATGATCATCGATGCTTTAAAGAAAAGGTTGTATACGAAAAACGACAGAGCACCAGGACGATGGATGAAAGAGTTACCGGCCGTGGTCTGAGGTCTCCGAACACAGACTAGTCACAACACGGGGGTATCGCCCTACTTCATGGTTTACGGGGCTGAAGCAGTGCTCCCTTCGGATGTGGTCTTCGGATCTCCAAGGGTTGACCATTTTGACCAGTCTTCAGCCGACCTCGCCAGAGAGCTCGAAATCAAGTGCACAGAAGAAAAGCGCCTAACTTCGTGCCTCCGAACAGCAAAGTATCTCGAGGCTATTAGGTGGTACCACAATAGAAACGTCAAAGACCGCTCCTTCGTGGTCGGTGATCTGGTACTCAAATGGAAAACAAGCCAGGAGGGAATGCACAAGTTGTCTACACCTTGGGAAGGACCCTTTGTGGTCGCCGAAGTTACACGCCCTACATCTTACACACTGGCGTACCTAGATGGAACACGCTTGCCCAACTCCTGGCACATTGACAAACTGTGCCGTTTCTATCCCTAAGTACCAGTATTTTCCATTTGTAAATCTTTTGTGATGAGTAATAATAAAATTTGTCTTTTTTGCTATATACTTTTTCATACGCAGAATATTCGACAAGTGCCACAATTACCTTCCAGGACAAAGGTCCTCAAGGGCCAGCAACTTGACTCAGTGATACATCACTCAAACAAATTTACAGCGCTCAAAACCATGGTTATGATAAATCACGGTTTATTACAAACTTTATACACAAAGTTTACAATAAACACCCCTCTGGGCGGTCTCTAGTCTACTCCTACAGACTACTTTACAGGCCTACTGCTCGGGCTGATCACCCGCTCGGCTCTGCTGTCCCGCCGAAGGGGTCGGGGCCACCGGCGTCTGGCTGGTCGAGACCGCAGGCGTCGACCGCCCATCTCCCGCAATGGACGCCCCCAACAACTCCCTAGCTAACCTGTCTGATCCGGGCCGGTTGATGGGAGTTGACGTCCCACAGAGATTTATGTCGCCGATCACTGTCGACGACAGATCCAGCAAGCCGACACGAAGGTCATCTACCTCCTGCGGTCCAACCTCCTTGGGATACCCCCTCTCCAGCCGGGATAAGTCGACCAGGGGGTAGTGGGCACGTACCATGCTGAGGACGTGCGCTCCGGCAAACTCCCCGGCGTCCTTGACGAACTGCTGAAGCCAACCCCACGCCTGCTGCATGTGCCTTCTCGACCGAGGTCAGCCTCGGTGCGCAGGGCTGGTCTTCTGGGAGCTCGGGGCTGATCAAGTCGAGTACAGGGGCCACTCCTTTCCAAATCTTGATACAGTTGGTCTTCCAAGAGTCCCGATCCTTGACCAGCTCGTCGAGGTGCTTCTTAGTGTTAACTTTAAGCACTATGACAAAATTACCAAAGAAAACCAAGCAAGAAGTCAGTATAAACGTGAGAAAAGGAATACTGCGTAATCACAAAAGGGCGAAACGGCTCTTACCAGCCAACTCCCGACTCTTGTTCTTAAGCTCCTCGTCAGCCTGGCGCCCGACCTCCAGTGCGCAAGTACGCTCCTGGTCGAGCCGCTCCTTTTCTTCTCAGAGGCGCCCAATCTCCTCCTCCAGATCTGCAGAAATAACCGCTGGTCAACAAAACCGACCATGCAGTTAAGACAACTGCTCGGAACACATGACTTACCTTTCTTCTCCCGATCCTTGTCGGCTAGTCGCCGATTCAGATCGATCAGGTGCTCTTCCTGAGATGCCTTCTCGGCCGTCTTCTCCTCGGCCTCCGACCGAAGACGGTCTACCTCCACGGACAGGGCCTTGTTCTCGGTGATGATACCCTCAATTTAGTCGAAGCACCTTTTTTGGTACTTCGCCGTTTGCATTGCGCCCTGCAAGAAATATATATATTGTTCAATGAACAAGCCACCAGTATATACACATTCTGGTCGAGTACAGGACCACTCACCTTAACTTCATCGATGAGCCATTTGGCAGCGCGCTCTACCCTTGCCGCCTCCTCGATCTCGACGAGTTCTTCGTGACCAATAAAGTGGTCCCCACGTTGGCGCCACACGTACACGTGTTGGCGACCATCATGGGGGCGCCCTTGGATCTCCTCCACTTCGTCATCGGGGGCCGCCTGGGCCTCCTCGCCCTCCGCGCTACCCCCAGCCGTGGTATCGGGTATCAAAGGACCCTTACCCCGACTAGGGGAGCCCTTTGGCGAAGAAGCCCCTACCCGGGGTGGAGTTGGGGTCCTCCTCTCTTCAGCTGGTGGGGGAGTCGGGGCTTTGTCTCCCTCCTCTGCGACGCTGCTCGGGGGAGGTGTCCTTGCAGCCTCATCGCCCCTTGTCAGGGTGTTCCCCCCGGTCTTCACTTGAGCCGGGTCCTCCTTGACAGTCTCCGCCACGGTTGCAACCGCGGGCTACTCCTCAGTCTGCTCTTGGGCGGTCTGCTCGGTGGCGTTTTCAACGACAATCGCCGGCTCGGCTGTTCTCTAGCCGGCGACGTTGCTCGGATCAACGTCCGATGCCGCACTAGCAGCAGAAGACATCACGCCAACGTCAAAAGTCATAAAAAAACAACAAGTAGGAGGAAGCGCAGAAGACAAGTTATAAAACTCACAGGTCAGAGTGTCTGTGTGTTGGTGCGAAGAACCTCCGCCTGGTCCTCCCAGTCGCCACTGCTGCCTCTGCCCCTCCAAGTCGTGTCGGCTCGGTGTGCGGAGCAGGAGGATCACTGGTCACCCGACCAGCATCGATCGGCGCAATGTCACGCCGACTGCGTGGCCTTCGGACCAAGGACGGTGCAGCCTCTTCCTCTTCTTCCTCGTCGTCAGCAATCCTCACGAGTCGACGACGCTTCGGGGCCTGGCTGGTCTCCGCCAGCAACGCCTCCATGGGGGATGGTTCCACGGCCATTGGCCTCTTCCCTGCCACCCTGTCCTCGGTGGTCGGTGCTGGTCGGTTCTGATATTCTTCGCTGCTGGTGTATTGAGGACACCGACCAGCTTCGCCCTCCGATGGGTCCATCCCTGCAGGATGGTCCATACCAGGTGCCAGCGATACGTACACCGAGCACCGGTCAATATCGCCTATATGTAATGCAACAACGACAAGTTATCAGTCAAGAGACTACAGTGTTCACATAACAATACAAATTAATAAAGGTACTCATTTACCTTACAGTGTTCACATAACAATACAAATTAATAAAGGTACTCGTTTACCTTAGGAGCTGGTCATCCCAGCTTGAAGGCGTGCATCCGGTCATCACTTCTAACGAAGTTATCATCAGACAAGTTGAATAACTCGTTCATCAGCTGCTGGACCTCTACCTTCTCCAGACCATCCGGGCACATCCTGTTTGGGTCTTGGCTCCCTGCGTACTCATACGCCGAGTGTACCCTCCTCTAGCAAAGCATCACCCGATGCACAAGGAAGTTCCCGACCACACCTGGCCCGTCCAAGCGGAACCAGTCGATCAGGCTCATCAGCTCTGCCACTTGCCCAGTGTATTCTGGACGGTCTGTCGAGCTGACCCTCTTCTTGGGTGAAAGAGCATCTAGGCCCCTAGTGATTTCGGTGATTAATGACAATGTTGATTACTATGACTAACGAGTGTTTTGCAGAGGCAAAGTCATTAGTGAGGTCATGGTAATAGGTACTCGATGGACAGGGACGTACATGCCTACTTAATAGTGGAAATCGTTTCGGTTTTCAAAGGATGGATGGACATCGTCA
>Ga0182004_10001380_pt1 | contig 17656 bp, 17 predicted proteins | sample Sormic07211540_1_FD_120479 | JGI IMG/M metagenome (GOLD analysis project Ga0182004, IMG submission 120479) | Endophyte microbial communities from Sorghum bicolor roots, Mead, Nebraska, USA - 072115-40_1 MetaG | ecosystem: Host-associated > Plants > Roots > Unclassified | place: USA: Nebraska...
ACGCTATATAATTTATGCATTGTCTTTTGATATTGCCCCTTATTTGTAGCTATATGTGAGATTTGCCTTTTAAAACTCGCATATAGTGCATATCTGGTTTTGTCCTTAAAATCGGGTATTACATGGAGAGATTAACTATCTTGATTAGGTCAATCATACCATGTGTGATTGAAAACTAACGAATTAGTGGTGCAGTGATTGCAAGGATTTCAATGTTTTGATAAGATCTATTTTCATCACCAGATTTTAAGTTATACCAATTCAATTTGACCTATCTTTTAGAAGAACAGGCCTGTCCTATTAGTTTATGAAATGTTTGAGTTGCCTAGTGGTGTGTAATAGCAATTGTGTATGGATGATAGAGAAAGTAACATGGTGTAAGCATGAGGTGTTTTATTCAAGTAATATTATCCATCTACATACATGGCACTACTGATCCATTATGCTTAGCATTTATGCGACAAACAAAGTTTCCAGAGTAAGATAATGCCCCATAACCTATATGTACATCTTCTATATATACATACATGTCGCCTATAAAATAATATAGGCAAGGCTCAAGAGAAATCATGTATTGTTATAGTTTTCGTCTTCAATGTGGCTAACTTCCACGACATAATCCCTCATGAGCTTTGTATTGGCCTCATCTACCATCTGCAGATAGTGGAACACAAAGAGCATTAATAAAAAACCACTGAATAGTGCTACTTTTCTGAAATTCTTAGAGCATCTCCAATAGGAGACCTCAAATTATAGGCTCCTACATTGATTTGAGGGCTTCTATTTTGAGGCTTACGTTTTTATATATATTTACTTTAGCAGAAGCCCCTAAAATAGAGCCCTCAAATCTATTTTAATAGACATTGACATGTGGACCCGCTCATCAGTTTCTATTCCTTCCTCTTGCTGTTCCCATTCCTCGATCTCATTGACCCAGCTGCAACCGTGCCTAAAGCAGATGCATTGGGGAGGAGGACAATGGAGCCAAGAGAGCCGATGGAGGAGGACAACAGAGCAGAGCTTGGGGAGGAAGATAGCCAAGAAGGCATTTGCTGGCATCCTTCTTTTTAAGGGTCTTTGTAGGGGGGCCTATTGAACTTGTGTTTTTTACTCAAATTTTAGTTTGGGGGTTTGTTTTGGGATCCTACTAGAGATGCTCTTACCGTGACTTATCTTTTGGAGATAACTGAAACAATTTTACTGGGCAACTAATACAGGTCATAACTTCACTTTTAAAAGTTCAGTCATAATTTATTGGAATAATAGACCACTAGTAGATGGGGCTGAAGAAAGGCAACCTTGAACGATAACTTCTTTAAATTGTCCCACTCGAAATCGTTCTTCACATAACCAGATCGGACCTGCAGTAGCGTTAATTCATCTGAAATCTCTTTGAAATACAGGTTCAAAAAACTAAGTTTAGAATACGGCATCAGTTATGAATGCTCCGAGTACACACCTCTAGAATCCTCATGGCTGTTTGTTTCCAAGCCAAAACAAGAGATGAAAGCACATACCTCAGTAATTTCATAAAAGGATCAAGCAAATTAAAACAGTGTGTGGTTAAAAACTAACTTACCTAGTCCCTTAAGTCTTGGAGACTCACGCATCAGCTTTTCGCAGAAAATTTCAGCGTCATTCAGAGAGGTGCGGCTGATGAACTCCTTTAGCTCAAAGTAAGCTTCCCTATTGTAACTCTTTATCGATGATCCAAATGAAAGAATAAAAAGGAATTAAGATATTATAACAATTTCGAGTCCCTTTAATTGTCGATCAAGATGTGAGGACTCTAAGTCAAGAGAAATTCAGATATCGATATATTTATTGAAGAACAAATCCGGAACAATAGTTTGTACATAACAATTGAAACAGTGCATGTGCATGGATGCTATTATTTTTTTAATGTAGCACCCCCGTTTTATCTGTAGTACGCTGAATTTAAGATTGTGTATAAATTAATTTTCTGTTCATATCAATATGCTTCGACATACGATTGCATTGTACTAGGATATGCCCATGCCCATGAAAACTACCTTGACAGTACAATATTATATATATATATATATATATATATATATATATATATATATTGATACAAGTTTCCTAAAACTAAAATTAGTATTTGTACAAAATTAACGGGAGTGCCGGTTGAATATATAGAAAGGAACAGCCATTCCAAAAGGCAAGAAGGCAACCTCAAGCTGTGCGAGGACAACCGTGACGGCGATGTAGTTAAAGAAGTGCTGGAGGATAATTGCCGCCTTCCGCTCCGGTGAACCCTCCCCAAAGCCTGAATCATCACCAAAACCACGCACAACATAGATACATAAATAATGTTTAGTTGCTAGCCACACTTTGTCACACTGCACCAGATCACCTAGTTACGATAAACTAAAATTCGTTTCTTGAGAAGTTTGTTACAATCAATTCTACGTACATACTTAATTTGCAAACACGGTGCAGTGCAGTACTGCAGTGATGCAGTCGCTTAACACAGCTAGCTATGTCCAGGCACCAACGAGCAAGCTGCTGCTACGAAGGAGTTGAGACGTACTGATAGGTTGAAGGCAGCAGAGAGCAGAGTCGTAGATGCAGATGGACGGTTATTACCTACCGGGAACGTACATCTTGCTGCACCTCGCCGGCGCCACAGAACTCGCGAGCCGGCGCCGGTTCTCCGTCGTCCTCCTCCTCCAGAACGGCTGCGTCAGCACGGGGAGGTGGAGGACGCGCCCAACCCCGGCGCCCTGGAGCGGAAGCACGACGGCACTGCTGCACTCCATGACCAAAAAGCGCACGCTCACTCTGCTCTTTCCTACTGTATACTCCTACGTTGCAACGCGTGGACCTGCCGGAGATATTTATCGGCGACTGGGTCTGCCGTCTGCGCCACACCACATGTAGCGGCCGTGCCAATGGATAAATAAACCAGCTGGGCCGGGTGTAGTGCGCTCTGAGTATGCGAGATGTTAACCTGATCAACAAAACAGTGTATTTCGGGTACTTTAAAAGGCGGAGATATTTCTGTGTCTGTTAAGTACAGCCGTACAGGAAACAGCCGGCAGGGGGTTTACAATCGAAAAGTTGGTTTCAACAATTCAGTTTCATCTCATTGTTCAGTTGTTACTTTATTATAGAAAATAAATAAAAAACCACCATGCTCTTCTTCGGTTCATCAATCATGTGTGCGCTCGCACCTAATTAAACGGGACCAATTAGCAACCAGCTGCGAGAGCAGCGTATTTCTTCTCTCTACTCCAGTTCAGCACATGATAATAAATTAAACGAGCAAGCGAGAGCACACATGACACGAGTTCAGCTTGCATGCGGCGATCAACGGAGGCGATCGACAGTGTTCCGCACAAACACATGCCTTTGGAATTCATTGCATTTTGTTCGCTTACTCTCCACGGCCTTTCAACATCGTGACAGCATTATCTACAGCAAACACTATCATTTTCTTCACCTGCATCACATAATAAGTAATTAGCTGTCATCAGTAACAATCCCTTGGAAAAAAGTATAATCTTTAATTATATGTAGGTAGCAATAGCTAATGCAAATTGCACAATGGCTATTTCTGCAGGAAGTAGTAAGCTGCTAGCTACCTCCCATCAAGTGTCTGCGCTTGAGGTGGAGTGAAGGGAGAGAAGAGAGGAATTATTTTTTGTTTTTTATTGTCAAGCCATAATTAACCTTGGTGCACCTTATAGTATTTTTTTTCTTAATATAAGGTGCAGCTCCACAATGTTTGTTGCCTAGAAAAATGCTGCATTTAGGCCTTGTTTAGTTCTCTACCCAAAAACTTTTCACTCATCACATCGAATCTTTGGACACATGCATGGTTGTACATCGTGAGACGAATCTTTTAAGCCTAATTAGTCTATGATTGGACAGTAATTACTATAGTTATAAATGTGCTGCAGTACCCGAACTCAAAAACTTTTTGATTTTTGGCAGCAACTAAACAAGACCTTATTGTTTAAGGCTAACATTTTGAGCATATTGTGGGTGCCCTTAACATCCTCTTCCCCTTCCCGCCCATTCATGTAACAACTCATGTCCAGCTTCCACATCTACATCTCTCAAATCCATCTTTCTCTCAATTGAATTGGCATTAGGGGTGAGCCATTGGAGCCCTTAGAGCTCATTCGCACATGGAGTAAACTCCTCTTTGGAATAGCCCTCCATGGTACAAGTAGACATATCATGTGCAATGCTAGAAGTAGATGTATCGTGCGGAACATTGGAGCTTTTGTTCTACCAAAAAGCAATATGAAGCAGAGACTAGAGAGGTTCCAACAAACCTATGCCTACCACCTATAGTGTTAGAGTGTGCAACGAATTCGACCCAGCTCGCTATACCCACAAGCTCAAGCCTAGGTCCACTAGAGTCCACAACAAAGCAAGGCCTCATACCAAACTCAACCTAAAAGACTAGCTTCATAGGTAAGGATGGCCCCTGCCTTATATGTTATGTTGCTCCACTACAAATTTATGGTGTGGGACTAAACCTACCAGATAGCACTAGGTGAGGGGGCTTCAACCATCAGGGTGGATAGGATAGGTCTTCTTACTTCCTTGCAGCACCTTCATGCTCCGATGGACATTGTACACTGGCTTCAGCTAAACAGGGGAAGCATGCAGTGATATGGATCAACAAAAACTTATGCGCTTAACTGTTTTCTGATTCTCTTGTGATGGAACTAAGTTTGGTGTTTGATTTTTAGGTATGACACTATGGGTCTACCACTCTGATGTGCAGCGTTTGATTTCTTTTGGCCACTATTTGATTCGGAGACACAACCTAGAGCTGCTCTAAGTAGGTGAAGGTGACATAACAAAAGCAGCTAACCACCTCTATTTATCATGCGCGTGCATATATAGGAGGTGACATGCCACGCACACAACCATACAAGGCAAGTAACAATACATAGCATAAGAAAATAGACAAGAAAAAGTACAAAATCATAACCAATAATGTGTCCTTATCTAGGTGACAACAAATTCCTAGCATATTTAGTATGTTGATTTTTGATGTCATCGGAGTGTTAGGCACAAGTGTATGGAATAGAGCATGTCTACGATGTGCATGCATGAATAGTCCTTCACCCCACCCCACCCTAGGGTGCACGTCTAGAATTGATGGAAGTCAACAAAGTCTTGACATCAATGCCCATGTATTAATACAAATAGAGGGCACACATAAATTGAACTTCAATGAGAACATAGTGTGCCCAAAAAAGGACTAAGTTTCACTAAAGCTTGATGGCTATGATACATGAGAGGATGGTTCCATAGTCTCACAAGGATATGATGGCGTACATGGAAAATGAGAAGAGGGCCACTAGGAAAGATAGAGGTTTCCATAGCTTTGTCATGCGACGATCATGCTATTGGTGTGAATATCCTTCATGGAGAGAATAGAGGGATAAAATTGAGTAGATTGATTAACATTTTAGAAATAAAAAGAATCATGGTACTAAATGTAATAAGAACATTCACTAGTACAAAACACCTTGGGCATTGGTTTTTAATCCATATTTGTGCTACTTTTTATACAATAGTATGAAAAGAGCAATACTCATGAGCATTTATACCAGATGGTAATGCAACCTAGTATGACTTGTCATCAAGGTATCTATGGCAATTTAAAACATTTGGAAGCTTATCATTGCCAATTAGAATTATGATCCTGCAATGATGCCTTATTTTTGCTTTTCTGTAGTTCTAATTATTATGGAAAAGGAGTGGAACAGTGATTCAAGAGTTATGTGATTAACAAAAGCAATTATGATGGTGATGTAAGATTGATAGCCTCCAAGTCATGTTAGCATACAAACTAGAGTTAATAAACCAATTAGTAGGTGGTGAAGGAATGAGAATGTGATTTGGAATTATTCAAGAGGGAATGCTATCTTATCTTAGAACCAATATGTCAATGAAGGTTGTGTTATTGTTGATAGTGGTGATCTCCATACTCATGATTGAGGAATTGGTGCAATGAAGGCTACAAACTAGGTGTGTGGAGGCTATTATCAAAGATGGTTGGGTTACACGAACACTTAGTTATTAATCGCTAACTATGCTAGACTTGTAATTTGATGATATAATGGTTGAGGAAGGATGCCCAAGACAGGGCAGGTGGATGGATATATACTTCTATTGGCATGTTGCCATAGTTTCCAACACACTTGGTAGGCTTACCTAGTGTCCATTACCTCTATCATGATGGCTATGAAATTTCTCGTTGTCATGATATCTAGAGTAGTTATAGGACGTAACTAAGGGAGTCAAGGGTAGATCTAGGCCCTAGGTTATGGAGGTGCAACCCAAGGAGAGCCCAATACTATGAATACCCCCCTTAAATTCCACCTCATCACCCCATGAAATATTCAATCTTGAAGGCCTAGCCTCACCCGACAAGGCACCCTAAGCCCATTACAGGCACAAAACCAACTCCCCCAATTCTAGTCTTGCCTTTCTCTCACTCTCTACCCACTAATCTCCTGTCATCAAGTACAGAGAACAAGTAGGAAAGTTTCTCAAGCCACAACGTGGACTACATATGAGAAAACATTCATTGGGACATTGCTTTATATCATCCAAAGTAATAGCAAAAAATATTCACCTTACTGCACTAATTGGTGATGGTGTGATTTCCATTGAAGAAGTTCTTGGACCTGGCCTCCAGATAAAGAGTTCATCTCTCTTTGTTGTTCTATAAGTGACCTTAACGGATGGCCACGAAAATTTTGTCTAGAACCATAGTAAACAAAACCTCGGGTATTGGAGGGTACTCATCCATAAATCCACAACAAGATATTTTTCATGTGCTACCATTTGTCATCATATCATAGCTTTATCCGATACTATGAATGTGAGATACCTCAAGCAGTTAATATACATATATTATTGATCATGCAAGTGTACAGGAGGCCAATTGCAACACATAAATCCAAATTTACAACCAACATATATGAAACCAAAAATAGTTTATAAACCATAACTAACTTGTTTCTTAGTTTGTCATAGTGAAGGAAGATTCTTAATATCATTGGCACACTGGATGATGACTCTTCGGGCATTGTTCGTCTCTTGAGTTCAAATGAAATGTGCATGGTGCGACATGGATATATTTGTGCACCTACACTAACAATTGGATTCAATGCCTTGTGGACATAATTTTTTGATGTTCTCGGCCTAGGCCTTCGAACACTAGGTGGTTGCAGAGCAAACTAGAGCCCGCTAAAGGAACATAGCGAGAGAACAACAAAGGGAGAATGGCGAATTCAGTCAATGGACAACTGGTTTCATCATTCATTGTCCTCTTTGCATTAACCTCTAAGGGTCGTATTTATACATGCATGTAGGCTTTACACAGGACCAAAATGCCCCTACACCTACTTCAGATTTAGAGCATCTTCTTAACAAACTTGGGGTAGCCTGGTCTGGTGGTACCTGTCTCTCTAGGTTGTCACTGCCCATAGTCAACACCTGGTCGGTCCTCATGCAAGGGGGAGGAGGACTACCTAGATTGATACATCTTTTGTTCGCCCATAGTCGGTGCCTTTGGTCACCAACCAGCCTTCTTCATTTTGCCTCCTTTTGTCACCTTAACCGTTGTTGTGACGAAAGTCACCTACATATGACAAACACTCACATAAAATGGAAAATTGGAGATCAAGGTAGTGGAGCAAAGTACACCATCTGTGCTCGTGGTATGGCCTGTCGGCTTACTACTTTCACTGTTTCTCTCATTAGTTTCTCTAGACCCTTTGGGACACGGAATCAAGGCGTGTCACTCTTGCTATCAAACTTGCCACTTTGGCGAATAGCTGGATCAATCTGAGCATAATAAAGATGGCGCAAGGCAAAAGAGAGGGTGACAAAAGAGGCATGCCTCCCCCCAACACCTTTCATCTCACCACTTCTATGTTACCATTAGTAAAATAGTTTTGGTCTAGTGCTTGCAATAGACCCTTTAATGACACGACATCATTCTATGTTACTCATATTAGTACAAGGATACCCTTAATGAGAGAACATTTTACATACTACATTGAGGAAGCACATTCACACATGACAATGTCACATGTACAGGCAGAAACCAACACTTTCAATATGAACTCCTAACATAGTCTTGCAAGCATTCCACATGTCTATTGATGACATTGGTAGTTTGGAAAAGAATTAGTAGCTAGCAACCCAAAGAAAATTCCTATGTACCATTAAAAAATATGCTTCCATCTGTGCCACTAGAAAATTCATATCTTTTTGGTACCCTATTTGAGTTTTTTGTTGCTTTCATCATTACTTTTGATATAAAATATCAATTATGGCCATGTATCCATTTGTAACCAAGTCTTCTCATCTTATCTCCTCTCATTGCTAAATGGGTTCACGTTTTAGTGCCATTTTCTACCTCTTTTCCCTATTGCGATAGTGAGTGAGTAGGGTTGATTGTGGGTGCTTGGGAGGTTGAAGTGGACTATGGGAGCATTGGTGACTCTATCACTAGTGATGATGCAAGAGATTGAAGGCAGTATCATGGCAAGCGCAAAGGCATAGCTAGCATGGAGGTAGAGCAATACCCCATATCCCTAGCATTCCTCCCCCAAATTCAACATAGTGATGCAAGAGAGAGAGAGAGGAAGGTGACTCTAGGGCACAAACAAGCACTATTGTGTTGGTAGCTCTCGGGTGAGCCATTATAGTGCATGGATAGTCTACTATCCCTACCAAGAATGCAGAGCACCTCCTACTCCTTCAGCCACACTAGAGCAACGACTAATCAACAAAAACAAAACAAAAACCAATCTAACATAGAATGTGGTCCTCCGACGAACTCGTCGCGACGGCCCTCTAGATCATGCACATATAAAATCTTATAATATATAGGTTCTAAATTTACTTACAAAACAAAAACCAATCTAACAATATGTTTTTTATTTAACATGTCTGATAATTATCAAGGAACAATGTAGAAGCAATACTATATAAATAATTAATTTGGATTAAAAAATAAACAAGAACAAAACACCTAGGGCTTGGACATGAACTAAAATAACTGATCGACAATTGCAACCAGCAAAAAGGTAAGAACCAAGATATCATAATCATGGAGCCCTGCATGGTCGCCACTATCGTTCGCCGTTCTACAGCGTGCAACTCTCTACGATGGCACGGCTCGCTGGTTCTGCGTGTGTGTGTCGGCGTGTCACGAACTCACTAGTCATGATTAGAGTGTGGCATGGCTCCTCGCCTCCTTCTCTGCCCGAGGAGGGTCATGGAGAAAGGGAAATTGGGGAAGTTTTCTTGAGCCAGCTAATCAAATCTCTACCTCTCTTCTTATTAGTTTGCTAATGCCTAATGAACTATAGGACCTGAGGGTTTGTATACTTGGGTTTGGGTCCCTCTCCTACCTAGGCCCTCGGGTGTCTCACCTCATGCCCTACCCCTAGGGAAAGCACTGCCCCAGGGAAGGATTCTTTAGATATGGTTGGCTCTAGGTTGGACACATTTATTGTTCCATTCAGTGATAATGTCTATACGACATGTGGTATCAATGTTAGGGTTCAGAATTTCCTAGTTTAGATTTATTCTGTCCACATTGTTGGAGATGTATTTAGTAGTTTGCCCTTTCATTGTAGATAACATTATTCACACCCTTCTCTTTCATGCATTCCTCCCTCAATCATATTGGATTGAAGCACTTCACATAGCCAAGTACCTTCTAAACCGTCAACCAGCAAAAGTCTCACATTTTCCACACCCTATACTTTGCACTACATGGCATTTCTCCCACCTAACTCTTACCTACATGTCTTTGGGTGTAAGTGCTGCCCAAACTTCTTTGCCACCACTTTTCACAAACTCTCCATTGGGTTGGCTCTTGATGTGTTTCTTGACTATTCTCCAGGACCCGAAGGTTATCATTGCATAGACCTCACTTCAAATAAGGTCATCATCTCTCGTCACATCATGTTTGACGAATCCTCCTTTCCTTTATCTGAATCAAACCCACCCCTTCAACTAACTTTGACTTTCTTTCAAAATTTTCCTTACCACCACTACCACATATTGGTATCCACTGTCTTGTAGGTACTCCACCTAGTAGTGATTGAACCATTATTGATTCACTATTTCAGAATTAGTGCAACGAGGTGTAGTTGTTAACTTGACCATGTACACCACCTTCGTCAGTGAGATTCTGCCATGGTAGAATTGAACTCCAACACCTTGTCCTAGGTTGACAATGAATCCTTCACCTCCATCACTTGAATGTGTTACTAGATGCTACAACGAGACTTGTGGAGAGGGCAATGAGAGAGCAAGAAACAAGTGTGGGCGTGCAAGCATGCAGGAGAGCCAGCCTGTGTTGGCAAGCAACATTTTGGACCAAATTAAACATGCATGCCTACCCTTGCCTAGTTTATAGCAGGCGATGGAGCAAGAGTTCCAAGGACCCCTGGTGATCAAAAAGTCGCCATATAGTGAAGTGACAGCAAATGTAACTTGGCTGTATTAAATTCCTGAACTCATAGCATAGTTGTTTCACCCCCGGCCCTTTATCCGATAAATCAATCTTCCAGAAAAAATAATTTAAGCAAATAGAGAATGATCAAATGGATTTCGTACCTCTAATATATCTTTCTTTGCCCTATGTCCTTTAGGTAGCATGCGGAAGTCTTCAGTCAAGCGCAGACATTCTCTAACATTCTCTGGTGAAACAAAGTCTAGAGCAATCTTCATGCAGGACTGTAAAAGTTTAGCAGAGGGCTGCAATCAACTTTTGTGGACTGAATACAGTTACAAAATTACTACTATAATCCACAGTGGAGAAGTTCTTATGCAAAAATAGCACGCTCAGAAGATGTACCTGAAGATTGCGGACTTGATGAGGGCAACCAGCAGGTATGAAAACAGCTTCCCCAAGCTTTTGTAGTAGGGTCCACGGCTCTACTCCTGAATATATTATCAATTAATGTCCAATAACATGATGTATTTTCAAGGATGCATTGCATTGAATTACAGCTAATGTAATGTAACTCACCGAATTCCTCTTTGAGCTTCTTTATGTGCTCTCTTGTCAAATAAAATGTTCCATCATGCATCGGATTATACACCTACATCATATATGTACGTACTGTCAGGAAAACAAAAAATATCATGCATTTATCTTAGTAAACATATATGCAAGTCCTGACCCTTTTTACTTGGGAGCAATGTGTATGGCGGAACTCCTTGGAGTGCTTAATGAGATATTCTTTTAATTTTGGGACATCTTCTCTTCTAAATATGTCCCAAAGAGCACCTTCCTCATCCTCCATATAGTTAGGTGATTGCTTATTATCTTGTGCGTCACCGTCACTACCATCGCCATTTGCCAATTCCTTCCGACTTTGTGCCCTATGTTTTCTTTTGAGCTCCGCAACTGCATTCTCTTGTTCCTTATTAGAAGGGGGGACCTTTGTGGTGTGCACAAGAACATTGACCTGTCATTGCATAGAAAAAACATTACTGGAACATACAGGCGAATCAGGTTGAAGTTATAAGTGTTTGACTCACTAATTATTAACATAAATCAAATGCTGATTTAGCAGAGAAAACAAAAATTAATTGAAGCTAAGTCATCATTATTCATTAGTGTGCTGCTGGAATAATCATTTGGATCATCGCACTTACAGCATCAGTTAAGTCGCAGTGAAGCTTTGTGACGGAATCCCCTCTGCCAAGCTCTTGTGGGAAGCCATAAGCTATATATGATTTGGGTCCAAGATCAACCTTTATGACCCCATCAGGAAGCAAAGTAGAGATATTGAAGAAGCCAGATTTTGCATTTGTGTAAGGCTGAAAAGGCAATGCGTTTATATACTTGTCTCCATGCACAGGTAAAAGATCTTCAAAATCTGCTGAAGGAGGCCAATCATTTAGCTTTAGCATTTGTGGCCACTGATTGGGAAGCCTCATGCCTTTGTAATACCCTCTGAAGAAATCATTTTTGTGTAGTTTAACCTATAAAACATAAAAGAAATACTTATATGCTACCTTTCTGTTGTGCAGAAATATATCAATCAATAATAATGAAAAAAAAACAAGGAAGATTGATTGATATAAAGCTATATATAGCTAACCTCACAGAGAGCAAGGCAATCTATGGCCTTAATATTCCTGAACTCTGAACGCCGCCTGTGATCGCCGTTTAACTTTAATGCAGACCACAACTCTGGTGGCTCCCAGCTCAAGCCTGACATTTTCCGGAGCACACCCCGAGCCACCACGGCTTCTCCTCTCACCCAGTGCTTCTGGAAATGCTTCACATCATCCTCCTCGCTGCCGTCCGACACCAGGTAGTACAAGCGATTATCCTGCGAGTTTTCCCTAGCTGATGCTACCTTTGTTGTGCTCTGGGTTGCTGGATCACCAGAGTAATAGCATGAGCACACACTCTCATCAGCAATCTTAAACTTGGTCGGCAATGCAGCAGAGGCATCGGCTTCAAGGTCGGCGAGCCAGTTCTCCGGAAACATCCTCTTGAGCCTGAGCGTGCGGCGGCCGCCACAGCCGCCAAGCTCTTCCGGAGGACACCGGATGCGGCCGTCGGCGAGCTCGTGGGTATCGGCCACCCAAGCTCCGATCATAGATGTGATCACCTCGTCGTCTGATGGGTCGCCTGACGACGGGCTTGGATCTGGCAGTGCTGCAGCCGCAGCGTCGCCGCCGTGCAGGTAGTCTGCGCCGAGGTTGGGATACTCGTTGTCCTTGGTTTTCAAGCAGGAACCTCGTAGGTTTCCTTCACGGAGCTCCCTGCAGCAGGTGATGCAGAGCTCGTAGTCGCAGCGTGGGCAGGCCCTGTGGAGGTCGTAGATCGACGTGTCGCAGTTGTCGCTGCCGCACATACAATGATACAAGGCCATTGCACAATAATGTATGATCGATTAATAAAGAATGAAATATGTATTGCAGCGCTACGCTATATATGTAGTGTACACTGTACACAGCCATTCGAAATACTATTTACTCTGTCATTAATTAACTTCTATGTTATTGACCAGGCATCCTCTAATGACCCCATGACTCATCCTCTCCTTGTGACTTGTTATGGTACTTATTTATTAGTGTGTCCGGCTAATTCACTTATTAACTCCATTTGGAGTACTTACTCTTGTCAATTTTTTGAACACAAAACCTAGCTACTAATTTATTTTCTGTAAAACACTTACTACATAAATGGTTTTTTCTTATGGCATTTGTACCGCTGGATTGTAACAAACTAGTAATGAAAATCATTATATTATTACCGGTTTGTAATGGAACCAGTGGTAAAAGTTAGTAACACGAACTGGTGGTGAATATAGATGTCATATTCACCGCTAGCTCAAAAAACAACGAGGTTGTGAAAAAGAAGGCTTAGACTCAAAATTTTCATTTATTTGGGTTTTGTCTCCTTATCCTATTCTCCGCTTTAGCATGCGACTCCTCTCTCGACCACTACCCCACCTCGCGTCCTTTCTCCAAACCCGCATCTTGATGCAATGGCGCGAGTAGAGTTTCCACCGGGCAATGGCAAAGGCAGCCCCATGTAGTCAATTGTGCAAGGGCTCCTGCCCCCTCCGGCAAGGGTGTGTGGGCTTTCTCGCCCCATGTTGGCTATAGCACGTGAGCTCCGTGCTCCCCTCTATTGTTCCTCTCCATTTTCTTCACTTTCCCTATCACGTGTGGGTAACAATATGCCTCTTCCTCCTTTTATCTCTCCATTCTAGATATATTGGTAGGAGATTCGAGAGCGAGAGTTTAGTGGTAGTGTCGTGGTGGTGCTCGTGGAGAAGAAGCTCCAAGCTAACGCCGCCTAAATCTGTGAGGGCTCGAAAGCGTGCGTCCTCGGTGGTGGTAGCGGGATCTGTAGTAGTGGCATCGACAATGGGGGTCTCAAGAGTGGCTCAGTGGCGGTGGCAGGCTCCCAGGTGACAGCGGTGTGTTATTTTTTTATTTGCTGTTGGTTTTCAACTCGCGGTGATGGTTTTGGTTTGCACTGCCGCCACTTTCACCATCAAATAGTAAAACCTAGGGTGATAGGGCCTTATCAACCGGTTGAGATGAGCCATCTCTTGCAGTGAAACACAGGACCACAGGAGGGCCCTGAACTTTAACTACTGCATGCTTCTCTAGGATTAATTAATATAGGAGTACACGTACCAGGTCACCCTCTCCTTTTTGTTATAGGCTGCCGGCGGTACGCTCAGCTTGGACAATGAAACCCCTGCACAGAGTATACATTGGCAAGAGTTGAATTATTAGCTCGATGCAAGTCATAGATTAATTAGGATTAGTTGATGAAGGACGCTTACGGAGATGTATATATGTACCACTGTACCTTTTATGTTGGCCTCTACCTCCTTCTCGGCTTGCTGCTCTTTGTTGAGCTCCGCTAGGCACGGCAGCAGGTAATGAAGCAAGTAGTAGCTCTCGTTCTTGCTCTCATTAGCCACTTTGTCTGTCACCGACTCCGGCGACGACGCGGCGGCGGCGTTCCCCTCTGATGCGCCGGCGACGAGCATCACCTGCATATATACATGCACCACGATTATCAATCTCGCATCCAATCCTTCACTAGCTACTAGAGCAAGAAAAAAGATTAACGTACGTACAAATCTAACCGGACACCAACTTGCAACATTATTACATGGGCAGGAAGGTATGTGCTTTTCTGCTTCTACGACTATCAGGTCAGACTTATTAGGGCCCCATATTTGATCCGAAATGACCAAGCCAAAAAAAAACACACAAACAAACAAACTATATTTGAAAAATCTGGGCCGAGCAGGCCTGACATGCCCATCGGGCCAGTTTGGGCTAGCAACAGAATCCTGAATATTGCTAAACTTGACTTTATAGGGTGAAAACACGAGACGTATTATGGCTAGAGGCGAGTCATTGTTTAAACTTTTATAATATACCACGAGTTGTGAGTACGAGTCACCTACGAGATGTGTGTACAAAAAAAAAGTTCAGAGAAAGTAAAAAAAAAAGCATGGCAAAAGAAAATGAATTGTAAGAAAAACATTTTGCTCTTTAGTATTAAAAAGATATTATACACGTAGAGATAAAGATAATAAAGAATCATTTTAATTATAGAATTTAATATTAGATAGAGATAGAGATAAAGATAGAGGTAGATACAAGATACTAAAAATCATTTTAAATATGGAGTTTTGTGAAACAGAAAGGACTATAAAGTTTTGCTAGCTAAGAGTGACGCATGTCTAGTTGTCTACTTGGAGTTATTTATTTATTACTAATAATAATGTGGTCTTTGCTCTCTAGCTAGCTACAACCAGCAGAAAAGTTTTTTTTATTTTTATTTTTTTGAAACGGCAACAGAAAAGGCTTGGTGAAAATTAAAGGCCAGTTGGCTGTTGCTGGCCACCTTCCGGAGTCCGGACGCATGCAGAAGAAACAAACATCGTTGATCACAGTCACTCCTTCTGAATAAGACACAGGACGCCACGAGGAAACGCCCGGCCGGTGCGCTCCGAGGACGCGCCGCCGCCCATCGCCGGTCAGCCGGTGGCGCCGCGCCGCCTCATCCTCGTTCGCAGCCATGGATCGGAGCAGCTATACCTGTGCGCCTAACAAGAAGCCTAGCTACTGCTTGATCAGCTCCAGCTCGCTCAGATATATCAGGGAAATTTATTTGCGGCGGTGGGTGAGTTGGACGAGAGCTCGCCGTCGCTCACGCCAGCAGATCAATCAGATACGAGCTGAGGTCCGTTTATTTGAGGTGGCTGAGATGATGAGAGCCATGAAGGCGATCGAGAAGAAACAGAAAAGAGAGCAATTCCTCACCTTCGCGACGACGTCAGCCCGCCGGTGGAGCTCCGGTGGTGGCCCGTCGACGGAGGCGGAACTACCGTCGACATCGTCGACAACAACCTCCTCCCCGTCGGCGTGCTGACGAAGCTTCGCGGCGGCCATCCTCCCGGTCCCGGCCATGCCGCGCGTCGTCACCCTCGCAGACGACGAGGCGAGATCCGGCGGCGCCGCGTGCCTAGCCCGCTTCTTCCTTGTAAACTCGGCAGGCTTCTTCGCGTCCGGCGCCATAGCTAGCGCTGCAGAGAGGAAGGAGGAGAGTGACGGTGGATCGGATCGGAGCAGGGCTGCAGGCCGGGGACTAGTGAGGGAGGGAGGATGAGGCGCCTCGCTCTTGAAATCCTTTTAACCCGTCAGCAGTCAGTCAGCACGGGTACTTGGGCTGCAGGTATGGGCCTGCTTGTGTGGAGATGAACGGCCCCCACTTGTCTTTGTCTTGGAGTGGAATGGTCGACTTGGGCCGCTGATCTGGGTATAGGTATGATAGGCACCGAGAACCAATGAGTCCTCCGATATCCTCGATGCAACAAAATCTTCCCTTTTCCTAAGAGTAATCCTCCTACAAATATCGTTGTTTACACATGGATCCACCAGAGACCGCACTTTTGTCTGTCTTGGAAAATTGATTTACCACAGCGGGCGTCTTATGACGACCGTCTCGGTTAATCTATTTAACGCGGGCACATTATAAGACCCGCCTTCATAAATCAGACCCAACCCACAAATCCATGGCAGCCTACTACTTCGCCAGCGTATATGTATATGAGTGTTAGGGTTTTGGCAACCCCGCAGCCACTCAGCCACTCTCCCACGCCTCCTTCCCTCCTCCTCTCGACACAGCGCCTCCGTCTTCCTCTCCTTCCCTACTTGTTGTGCCGCCTCCTTCCCCTTCCAGCCCGGCGGCACCTCCCTCCCCTCCCCCGCCTCCCTTCCCTCCTTTCCCCTCTCCCCACCCGGAGCAGTAGCGGTGGCGATCGTAGGAGCCACGTAGTGGCAACAGGCTGTGTCTTGGACAGCGCCCCTCTGAACGGTTCTAATATGGCTAGAGGGAGGTGAATAGCCTATTTAAAAAATCTATAAAACACTAAAGCAAATGATTAGTATAACAAAAGGCATAATGCAAATTTGCTCTAGCACTACAAGGATTGTAAGCCACCTATCCAATAATTCTAGTTACTAAGATCACTAGACACACAATAACTAAGTAACTACAGGCTACACTAGTAATCTAAGCTACATAAGGCAAAGCTAGCAACTAAAACTAATTACACTACTTTGTGGGAATATAAATGAAGAGGATGTGATCTTTATACCGTCGTGTAGAGGCAAGTGAACCAATCAATATGATGAAGACAAATCACCGGAGAAAGCCAATCAAACACAAGAGATGGACACAATAATTTTTCTCCCAAGGTTCACGTGCTTGCCAGCATGCTAGTCCCCATTGTGTCGACCAACACTTGGTGATTCGGCAGCTAAGAGGTGTTGCACGAACCTCGTCCTCACGTAGGACACTGCAAGAATCTACCCGCAAATGAGGTAGCTCAATGACATGCATAATCCACTAGAGTTTTCCTTTAGCGCTCCGCCGGAGAAGGCACAAGAACCCCTCACAATCACCAAAAGATGGCCATGAACAATCTGAAGGGTCGAGATGGCAGACTAGAGGGGGGGTGAATAGTCCTTTCTAAAACTTATCGTGCCGGCTAACCGAAACAAATGCGGAATTAAAACTATCGGTCTAGCCAAGACTACACCCCTCTATCTAAGTTCTCTAGCACCT
>Ga0182004_10001381_pt1 | contig 17655 bp, 20 predicted proteins | sample Sormic07211540_1_FD_120479 | JGI IMG/M metagenome (GOLD analysis project Ga0182004, IMG submission 120479) | Endophyte microbial communities from Sorghum bicolor roots, Mead, Nebraska, USA - 072115-40_1 MetaG | ecosystem: Host-associated > Plants > Roots > Unclassified | place: USA: Nebraska...
GCAACGAGACCTAAAAGAAAACACTCTCTGCAAATGGGTCTCGAGGAGAGAGAATACCCAAATTTGGGTTATGCCTCTCCTGATACCTAAAATGGGTTTTCTGTATGGGTACTCTGTTGGAGGGTATAGGTATTGTGTTGGAGATCCATTTTGGATTTGGGTTCCTAAATGGGTCTCCTATTGGAGACAGCCTAAAAGCAGAAACTCCTTCAGAGTAGCTCTGTGCTCTTAGAAAAGCTACACCTTATACTATCACCACCTCTTAACTATTTAGTTTGAAAACGTTAAATTACGTGCATTTGCATATTTTTATTATTTGTCTTCGAGGACCATTATATTCTGTGTAACTTCACATATTTGTTGGATTTTATAATAAATTCATTATATATGTATATAATAATTCAAAGCATTTCATAAGTTGAGGGTTAAAATCTATTTTGTACTCCCTCCATCCCAAATTGTAAGTCGTTTGACTTTTTTTACCCCAAGTTTGACCACTCGTCTTATTCAAAAAATATGTGCAAATATAGTCAAATTTAAGTCATTCTTGAAGAACTTTTATTAATAGACCAATACACAACAAAAAAGTGAAATTTTGTACAAAACTTTGAATAAGACGAGTGGTCAAACTTGATATTAAAAAAGTCAAACGACTTACAATTTGGGATGGATTGAGTATAATTTTCTCAATCAAAACACACGTTACATTTTAGCTAGGACAGGAGACAGAACATGGGGAATACATTAGGTAGTTATTATAAAATATATACAAGCTTTGCTTTGGGTATGCACCGATACCCCCGGTACCTTTGAAAAAGAGTCACCGAGCGATGGAAAATGCTGGCCACCGGATCGATGGCTTTCCATCAAATCAAACAAATACATGCATCCACCGTACCCCGGCAGCCATCTGTCAAGTAAAAGTGTGGCTAGCTCCATGTGAATAACTAAAAGTCGTCTTTAGTGATGAAAAGTTGATTTTGACACTGAGATCGACTACAACAATTTAAAGAGCCATCTAGGTACGACCAACACCCCCGTAGCAAAGATGACAAAGCTAGTGGGAGAATATATTCATGCATGCATGTACTCCCTCAGTCAAAAAAAAAGATATAATTATAAGATCCATACCGATCAAAGTAACTTAAGTTCGACCGAGTTTATAGTAAATAATATCAGCATTTATATCTTCAAACAAGATTTATTATAAAAATATATTCTTTTACTAATCTAACAATACTTATTTTATATCATGAACGATAATAGTTTTGTCAAAGTTCAAATTGTTTGACTTCTTGAAAAATAAGAATTACATTTTTTTCTAGACGGGGGAGTGTGTGTGTATATGAAAATTCTTTTTACTCCCGCTAGTAGTTACTTTCATGTTTATATTTCTAAATTTGGAGTGTTTATGGCCCGACGAAGTGTATATAGACGAAGTATATAATCATATTAAACCATATAGGGTAGTATGTATGTCAAGTATGCAAGTATACATAGAATATGTAGTATTTTAGCAATATATTAAAAAGTATGGGCTCTTTTGAAAAAATTTCACATACTAAGATTTGAAATATCTTAAATTGAGTATATAAACATACTCAAACTGATAAATTGGTATGCATACATACATAATGTGGTTTATTGAAGATTGAAGTAACTACTCCCGGGAGTGTATTTTCCATACTCCCGGGAGTAGTTACTCCTATCTTCAATAAACCACATTGTGTACGTATTCATACTTGTTTATTGGTCTGAGTATGTTTCTATACTCATATTAAGATACTCTAGATCTTACCATACGAAAAAAATCAAAGGAATCCATATTTTTTTAATATATTACTAAAATATCATTACTATAGTATATATAGTAAATATAACCACGTACTCTATATATGCATGATATATATCATCCTACATGATTTAGTATGATTATATACTTCCTCTATATACATTTTGTCCGGTCATATATATACCCTAAATTTAAAGATAGAAACATAAGATTAGTTACTCCTAGAAGTTCGGTCAAAAGTTATTAGTCGGCCAAAAGGTATGTATAGAGCATATATGTATCTAGGGCGGCTACGGATTACTTGAGATACTTAATTACTCCCTGCATTTCAATTTTTTTATAAGTCATTCTAATTTTTTTATTAGAGAGCCAAAGCATCTTATGTGTGACTAAAATTATACAAAAAATTACAAAGATTTATGGCATCAAATAAGTATACTGTAAAAATATAATTAATAAAGAATCTAATGATACTTAATTGGTATCCTAAATTTTATTGTTTTATTATATAAATTTGGTCAAACTTTACTTTGGCTCTCCAAAAAAGTTAGAATAAAAAGTTATGCTAAAGAAAATAAGTAGATACATGTGTTAGGTGTAGAATAATATTATTGTAAACCAAATTATTGTACTAAATAAAATTAAGTACTATTCAACAAATCAAGTGTCAATAGTATTTCGTGGTACTGATGCGTAGTACTGATGGGTACCGAACATGATTCGGTATTATTCAGTATTTTGTTGTCAATTTTGGCTACCAGGTGGAGAATGATATTCTACACCTAGAGTGTAGAACAACATTATCTACAGAGTACTAAATATTTTTATTAAGAGTGAAGGTAGTGTAGTTATTGGTGATGACAAACGGTTTTAGACAAAACCTAGAAGACAATTTATCTCTAAGATATCAAGCTCATAAAATCAAAATACTTCATAACATACCATAGTGTCAAGTAGGTGTAGGGTATTAAATGCTTTATTAAGAGTGAAGATAGCGTAGTTATTAGCGATGATAAACGATTTTAGACCAAATGTATAGAAGACAAGTTATCTCTGAGATGGCAAGCTTCTAAAGTCAAAATAGTTCCTAACATAAGATAGTGTCAACAGTTGATAAGTACAGAGTATACATTTCAAATCTGTGCTCGTGAAATTGAGAGAGACTAAAATCTTGTTTGGATGTATATATATTTATCTCAATTTATATATGTTCCAACACTTGTTGATTAAAAGTGAATACATATACATATAAACAAGGCCTTAGGCGGGAGTGAACAGAGACACTATCACATAGAAGGTAATTTTGGTCAATTTTACGCACATTCACAATTTATTATTAGTAAAAGAATAGAAGGAGTAAATAGAGACAAACATCACATAATTGTTTTATGAATACTTCATACATGTAAAAAAGACATTTTGAATAAGATTTGGTCAAACATCAAAAATATAAAATTATAAATATAACTTTTAAGTTGTTGAGTTTGAAAATGTGAAAACCATATGAATACATTTATCTTGAAAAATCATTTTATACAAATATACATATACCATTTTTTATAAATATTTTTATAAAACTAAGGATTTAAAATTAAAATTTGAAGACTATGTTACTATTCTAAACGATTTTTTTATAGGTATAGAGGGAATAATTATCATGATAATTTATCATTGGTAAAAACGGGAGATGAGAAAGACTGAGGTAGACCGTGGAAGCAACCCGATCTGACCTAAAAGAAGGAAAGCGAGTCAACCCAACCCACCACCACCGCCGAATCCCAAACGGAAGAGAGCACTGGGCGGGGCAGGTGGCGATTCGGCGATTCCCCTGTCACCGTCCGTCGTCCGTCGTCTCCATCCCCTTCCATTTCCGGCGAGGGTCAAAGCAGGCCTCTTGCTCTTGCTCTTGGGGGTGGCTTGAGAGAAGGAGAGGAGATGGCCGCCGCGGCGGTCTTGGCGCTGCTCACGGTGTCGGTTCTGGCGGGGGCAGCGGCCGGCGGTGATATCGTCCACCACGACGACGAGGCACCCAAGATCCCTGGATGCAACAACGATTTCATCCTGGTAAGATGAGAAAAGCGTCGTCTTTCCCCAACCCCCACCCCCACCCCCTAATTGAGCAGCTGCCCCCCACCACTTCAGTTTAGTACTGAATAGATTATCCATTTCTTCGTGCTGTATTTGTAAGGTAAAAGTGCAAAGCTGGGTCAATGGCAAAGAGGATGGCGAGTTTGTTGGTGTCGGTGCTCGCTTTGGTCCAAAAATCGTCTCCAAGGAGAAGCACGCAAACCGAACTAAACTCACGCTGGCTGACCCTATGGACTGCTGCTCGCCTCCAAAACACAAGGTGTTTTTTTTTATCCAACGGCAACTTCAAGTTATTGCAGCCTGTCTTCCAATTGCCCAGCGATTCCATCCGCTAAATGCTTCATTCTCGTTCTAGGTTTCTGGAGATGTTCTTTTAGTTCAAAGGGGCAAGTGCAAATTCACAAAGAAAGCAAAGTTTGCTGAAGCTGCTGGTGCTTCTGCTATAGTAATCATAAACCATGTCCACGGTGCGTTTTGAGCGCTGTCTCATTTCCCTATCTATGACTTGTGGCATTGCTATGTATCATCCTATTGGTTTCACTAATTCTATGATGCATTTACTGAACAGAATTGTACAAGATGGTCTGTGAAAAGAATGAAACCGATCTTGACATAAATATACCTGCAGTTCTCCTGCCAAAAGATGCGGGTTCTGCTTTACATACACTTCTTACAGATGGTAACGCAGGTAAAATGTTAACTCACCGTTATCACCAGCATTTTAATTTCCATGTGGAACATAAGGGTGTTAACAGCCCCCTTCCTTCACCTTTATGTGGACTCGTCGTATTTTGGTTGTTTGTACTATCTAAAATAACTTACCATGTACTGACTTATTCTTGTCTCTTAGTTTCTGTGCAGCTGTACTCTCCAGATCGTCCTGTAGTTGACACTGCAGAGGTGTTTCTATGGCTTATGGCTGTTGGCACAGTGCTTGGTGCTTCCTACTGGTCAGCATGGAGTGCTAGAGAAGCAGTTATTGAACAAGAGAAGCTCCTCAAGGTTCTGATCTCTATGCCGTGACACTTGCTCCAATATAGCTTCAACTAAAAATGATGTACTGACAAATGCACTTATTGTTAAGGATGGCCATGAAAGCCTACTGAATGTTGAGGCCGGAGGTTCTAGTGGCATGGTAGATATCAACGTGGCATCAGCGATAATGTTTGTGGTGGTTGCGTCATGCTTCTTAATAATGCTTTACAAACTGATGTCTTACTGGTTTGTGGAGCTACTGGTGGTAATCTTCTGCATTGGAGGTGTAGAGGTGCATTTCTAACTATCAGTTTACTTATGGAAACATAATTTTGAAATACATGATTATCATATTAGCTGCTCTTAGTCTCTTACTCTCTATTTCATGGTGCAAGTACCTTGAAACAGTCTAACTGGATGGCCTGCAGTTGGTTCACCGAACCAAAACTGCTTTGCTAGTTGATTGCTAAGCGAACTGTTGTTGGAGTTAATCCTTTACTACTTTTCCATTCTTGAGATAAAGCCTTTGTTTTTGTTTATGCAGGGTCTGCAAACATGTTTGGTGGCTCTGTTATCAAGGTACAGTGGATTGTCTTCGGGATTTGTTTCAATCAACCATTCTGTTCAAGACCCTTGACAGCCAAGCTGAATTTTTCCACTAAACAAATACTAATGTTGACTAAATTGTGGAATCTTTCAGATGGTTTAAACCTGCTGCAGAATCTTTTGTGAAAGTACCGTTCCTTGGAGCTGTTTCACATCTTACTCTTGCAGTTTGCCCATTTTGTGTCGCATTTGCTGTTCTGTGGGCTGTTTTTCGCCAGCTTCCCTTTGCTTGGATTGGGCAAGACATTCTGGTGAGTGCCACCATCTGTAGTACTCGATGCCTCCCATTTAGTTGTGACATCAACTGATTCCAGACTCCGCACTTTCAGGGTATTGCACTGATAGTTACAGTCATCCAAATTGTCAGAGTACCTAACCTCAAGGTACTCAAACCACTCTTGAATTTTGTCTTTCTGCTTTCTCTTGCTACGGCCTTTCTTGATAATAGTGGAGGTACGAGTTTTGTTTACCTTGTTGCCATGATCAGGTGGGTTCAGTTCTTCTCAGCTGTGCCTTCCTGTATGACATCTTCTGGGTGTTTATCTCCAAGAGGTGGTTTCATGAGAGTGTGATGATTGTGGTAAGCATGTGAAAGGGGATTCTGATATTTGGTGGGTCGATGGTATCCTGAATTTTGCTGGTTATAACATGTTGGTTTCTTCTGATAGGTTGCACGTGGCGACAAGACTGACGAGGATGGTGTGCCCATGCTGCTAAAAATCCCGCGAATGTTTGATCCATGGGGTGGATACAGCATCATTGGCTTTGGTGATATCCTTCTTCCTGGTCTTTTAGTTGCTTTCGCGCTAAGGTAAGTCTAGTCTGTGACCTGGGCACCTGGCTATTTTTTCATGTGAATTCGAGCGATAAGTTTCCGTTGAATTATTTGCTGTTCAGATACGATTTTTCTGCAAAGAAGGGCTTCCGGTCTGGTTACTTTTTGTGGGCAATGGTGGCCTATGGCTCTGGTAAGTTTGGATGAACGTTAGTCCGCACAGCAGGCAGAGGGATTGAACCATGGTTTTTTTCCCTTGTGGACATTAACTGGTTATTTCTTCTGTGGCCACATAATCAGGACTTTTAATCACATATGTTGCGCTGAACCTGATGGATGGGCATGGCCAACCTGCCCTTCTGTACATCGTGCCTTTCACGCTTGGTAATGAACATGGCTAGCTTGACACTCTAGTGGATGTATATAGTATGTGTAGAATGAACGTCCAAGCAGGCCATCATGTTGCCTGATGTGTATGCGTGGATGTGTTTTGTTGGTACAGGCACCTTGATCGCGCTTGGATGGAAGAGAGGGGAGCTGCCAAACCTGTGGACGAGGGGAGAGCCGGAGAGAGTGTGCACACATATGCATATGCCGCTGTTGCCGACGACCCCAAACTAACCAGAGGCACTGCTGGGTCATAATGCATACCCTGACCCTGCGTCAACGGTCGGTAAAAACCTTAAAGGTGTGCCACTGCCGTGACATCAGCTCCTTCCGGCAAATATACTAGTAACTAGTAACTAAATGTGTTGCCTGCTGGCAATATATATGGTCAGTAAGAAGTGTTTTGGTCGAGACATTTGACTGATTTGTGAATTACTAGTGATTATGTAAGCAAGTTGTTGTATTTAATGGAGATAGTTTGTTAGCTTGGTTTATATATGATCAGTTTGGGTTGCCTGATGTATATATATATATATAATAACTAGTGCAGATGGCAACATGTCTAATGTTTGTTGCCATCTGTACTGTAGCAAGCAGAAGCAGTGATAAGTACATGTACACAATTAGATGTTTTAGTTTTGCTTTAAGTCATCTTAAATTTAATCAAATCTATAGAGATTTGCTAACATTTATGACACCAAATAGTATATAATAATAATAAAACTATGTTGCATGATGAATCCAATGATATTTATTTGGTAAAATGAACATTAATGTTCGAGCGTATAAATTTGATCAAACTTTAGATAGTTTGACTTAGGATAAAACTAAAATGAAGTTTTTGGGGACAGAGGTAGTAATTTATAAATACCAAAAAGTATTATAATTACAGGAGTTAATTATCTTGGCTTCCTCCCTCGTCCCTCCCCATGTCGTCAATTGGAGTCAGCGTACGTCAGCAGCCATGGATATGATCGTTCGGTGGCTAGCTAGCTAGTGGCGAGTCAAAGCATGCATCAGCTGAACTGCTGGTGCATGGCACGGCGGCTTTGCCGGGGATGTCACCTCCTGCTCCGTCGACGGCGCCGGCAGCAGGTTGAGGTCCAGCTCCAGGTTGATGTTGCCCTCCTGCAGCAGCTTGCTACTGTCTTGGTCCCCCGTCGTCCCCGTGGCGGTGACCACGCTCTCGGGCGCCGCCGCGGCCGACGAGCTGGTGGTGAGCGGCCGGTGGCGCCTCATGTGCCCACCGAGCGCCTGCCCGGACGCGAACACCGCGCCGCATGACGAGCACTCGTGCGCCGGCCTCGTCGCCGCTGCAGCTGTGCGCAGGCTAAGCGTGGTGGTGACAGCAGCAGCAGCCGCCTCCTCCGGCCGTCGCGGCGGCGGCGGCTGCTGCTTCTTATCATTGTTGTGGCTGGTGCGGTGGCCGCCGAGGGCCTGGAAGGAGGGGAAGCACTTGTTGCACGTCTTGCACTCGTACGACACGCACACGCCACCTCCGGCCTCAGCGGCGGCTCTGCGGCTCGTGCTCTTTGGCCTGCTGGGGGGTGCCGGTGCCGGCATTACTCTTGCTGGCTCAACGGCGGCGGCGGCGGGGGGGCCCTGGGCGAGGAGGATGAGGCATCTAGCCATGTCCTCGTCTTCCTCCTCCTCTTTCTGTGTGGTGGTGCTGCTACTGTGTGAGGAGGAAGATGAAGCAGCGGGCGACGAGCAGTGGTGTCGACGTCGCTTGCTGTTGCGCTGCGGCTTCAGCTTGGCGACGGAGGCGCAGGAGACGATGATGGCGCCGCCGGTGGAGGTGGAGTAGTCCGGGACCGACATCTATGTACGTGCTTGCAAAATAAAGGTTGGAGAGAGAGAGAGAGAGAGATGCCGGCCGCTATACTAGCTCAGGCCTAGCTCCGATCGATCCACCACCAAAAATAACTCAACTCTGGTTAGTTTATAGGGATCAGGAACTGCATGCATACATGCATGCAGATATAGCAGTGCAATGAATAGGCTTCTGGTCTTCTCTTTTTATAGCAACAACCAAGAATTAACCAGAGAGCGCGCGCGAGCCATTCATTCCAACACAAACGACTACCTTTGACATATCTTAAATTAACGGAATGTTATTGCGCCATATATCACTGAATGAATATAAGTTGCCCATTATTTTTTTTCTCAAATGCGCAGGAGATTTACGTATCATTATATTAAGAAGAAAGAGTTTATAGTGCACATCAAGCATGTTAGGTGGTCAACAACTGAACTGACCTAACAAAAAGTTTCATTGATCGATATTACATAATATGGGTCAACCAATAAGCGCTCGACGTCACGTCCTATAAGTCCTCCCACAAGAGCTCGCACGCGTGCCCGTTGAACATTTGGAACAACGTGTCCAGACCCTCCACCTCACTCGATGACAAGGTCCCAGAACACATGGCGTCAAGTATCCCCCTAGTCGCTTGTTTAGAAGAACCTCGCCCCGCTTGGAGGCCGAAATGTGCATCAACGACTGGGCGGCAACCCGACTGCTCCTGGACCGGATAGGCGGGGGCCTCCCGACAGGCGTCCTTTGCCGAGGTGGGGAGGCGACCAGGGGTGGCTCCCACTGACTCGCACCTCGTCAAGAAACCTTGCAAGACGCCGAGCGGCGTCGATGTCTCGTCCCCAGTCGCGACGTCAGGCTGACCCTCGCGAGGAGGCGTCAACAGCGCCACTCCAGCGCCGATGGCTGAGGCGAGGCGACGGTCTCGCCCGACGTGGGCGTCGTCAGACGTGGCTTGGTCGGTCATCAGACCGTCCACCGGCGGTGTAGAGTCCGCCACGGACGATGATGGAGGCGGATCCGCCGTGCCTGGAGCAACCATCGTTGAAGAAAGAGCAACCTAAAGCGTGATAGCAAACTCCTCTAGCATTGGGCCCATCCACGTGAGTGGTGCCGAGCTCTTTAGTGGCTCCAACCCCGGGGCTCAGGCTCGAGGAAGCCACCGGCCTCGACGACAGTAGCGACGTTGTCGTTGCCGCTAGAGGTGCCCTTGCCGGCTTGCATCGTCATCGTCACTGACGTCGCCGGCTTCCGCCGATGCCCGCCAAGGTACCCTGCACGGCCCCCTCCGCGCATGTCGAGCTGTGGGACGCATGCTGGGGCATTGCAGCATACCTTGGGTCCCTAGCGAGGTGGTGGAAACCGCGGCAGCGTAGGCAGCGCCGAGGTAACCGGCAAGTTGCTACTTGATGAGTAGAGGACAGACAGTTGAAGCATCTCCCAAGAAGCTCCATGGGGATTTTTCGAGGCTACAGGCGCTACAATTGGCCGGTGCGAGACACAGCCGAGGTGACAGTCGGCCCTGTTTGCTATTAGTGAAGTACCTTCCGCCACCCGTTAGCGTCAAGGGCAGAGATCCATCCACGACGATGTTGGCAAGTAGGGGTGCGACCCTCCACAGGCCGCACAGGTAGGCCACACACCAGCTGCGGACGTGGCCGACCGCGCCTTCTCCGCCAACAACCTCGTCGTTGCCTTCTGGGGCCACACCAGCTCGGCCTAAGCCTGAGGCAAGGCAAGCCGTGGCGCTAGCAGAGGGAGCTGAGACCGCCTTCGCCGGACGGCGCGCGGCGTCGAGGTAGCTAGGGGTGGTGGCCGTTGATGGAAGCTTCGCCGTCGTCATCGTCCGCCCATCGACGGTGCGTCGAGCGCTCCCTCGACGCAGGCTAGAAGGGAGCCGCGGCCACCGAGAGGGAGGAGCTTGGAGTGGCTAACCTCCCAAGGCCGTCCCCGGTGAGCAGGGAAGCCACGGCGACAGCAGCCTCCAGGGCATCGCAACCAGGAACCAGCAACGTGGGAAGAGAGGTGGAAGAGGAGGTTGTGGGCCTAGGCAAGACCCCAATGTCGACAACTATGAGGGTGGAAGAAGGGGAAGGCGAGGGGGCAGGAATGGAGGGGAAGGGGGAGGCAGGAGAGGAGGGGGCGACGGCCGCAAACGCTGGGGAGGCAGCCGGCGCCATCGCCGGTGGCGATGTGGGGAGGACGGGGTTGGGGCTGCAAAGAGGTGCCTCTAAGTTGCCCATTATATAAAGACTTAAATCCGTGTAAGGGATCTAACCTTTTTAGTTAAGCTACACTCAGTTCATGAATCCATTTCTACTCGATCACACAATATAAATACTTCCCCATTCCAAACTGTAGAACATTTTGGCTTTTCTTGATATATTTGTTTTGTTATGCATTTAGATCTATACATACACTATATCTAGATCTAAAAAGTGAAAATGTCTTATAATTTGGGTCAGAGAAAGAGTAGACAAGAAACATAAGGCAACAAGCCAATCAAACTACCAAACCCCAATTTCGATTCATATTATGCCTGAAGTAGCTTTGTATAATCATAAATCTTGTCAACTATCAGGCACAACCATCATCTCAAATTCTAAATTGAATAACCATACATAACATTACTCCCTCAGTCCATTTTTAAATGTCGCTATAGTATTCATTCATGCTGTTCAGACTTCTAGAAAACATTTATATCTCTAAATAAGTTTATTATGAAAATAAATTCAACAAACTATCTAATGGTACTAATCATGTACCATAAATTTTAAATATCACCTTGTATATATTTGATCAAAGTAAGTATATAATAATAAAGAAGGTCCGGCCCTGCTTCTTGGGGACGGCTGCAAGCCCGCTGAGTCTGGGCTGTGGCGGCTGCTGGAGATGGCAAAGGACCTCGCCGGAGAGATGATTGACCCAGGCACAATTGGGTCGTCAGTAATACACACATACATGCCCACCCATGCCAGTGCTGAGGTACTGCTGCCAATGTTCAACCATGCATGTATGTAACAGCACTCAACAATAAAAATTAAAGCTCTCAAACAAAATCTATGAGCCCACCCACGCATAGCAGCATAATAAGGATCTAACAAATATCAGTTACAATTCTTCCTTTACTTACTATCAGCAGCGAAATTACAAGAGTCAATACTATTCAGCACCCGAAACCTCAAGGGTACCACAAGATCAATAATAATGTTAATGTTAACATGACTAAACGAATGAATGAATGATGGATTCCAAATTGCTACAGCTGCCTTGCTATCTGGCCGTGGCTGTGGCGGGCTACAATTTTTTGCTACAGCTACCTTGCTATTTCCTGGCAGTGGCTGTGGCAGGCTACAGATTAACGTACAACAACAGCAAATGGATTGTTATTGCTTCTAACCTAACTAAAAGAATCGATTCACAGTGTAAGGGAGCTAAGGCCTAGGTTGGACAGAGTATTATTGGTGCTTTGCACATCATAACAATCCGACGAAACTACGACGTCTTCTAGCTGTTCGATGCGGAACCCTTCTGCTCTCGCGCCACGAGCTACTATCGATCTCGCTATGGCAACTAAGAAGCTTTATTAAGTCTACCCTGGTCTGGGATTTCTCCTGTTGTTTCTTACACTTGTTAGCCTCCACCACTCTGCCCAATCTATCACAAGACGCTGGGGGAGTGTGAGCTCTGGCTCCAGTGCTTGATCTGCAGGTGCCAATGAAAGTTGTCATTTTGGAGATGAGAACAAATATATATATAGAAAGACGCACAAAAGCAACTGAATGTTACGGCGCCCTGCCATGCTAATGGAATATATACTTTTGTGTACCATGTGCATAATCATAAGCATGTGATCAAACAAATGGCAGGATGAAATGGCTACAAGTAATAACGCACATACCTATCCTCATCGTGCTCTGAGCGTGCAAGCAATACAGATTCTTCATTATTTGGATGGCAAGCAGGACAGAAGAAGGTTTCTGGAGGGGGTCCAAGCAAGTTGATGCAATCAAAATGGTACCACTCATCACATTGGTCGCATGCAATCATGGCCTTGTTATCATAGGGCTTACGGCAAATGCAGTAGAGGACACAGCGATCTCTCAGTAACTGCAATGAAATGTTGCAAGTGAGAAAATAACCCATCACCATGCATATACTGAAGAAATAATGAGACCAGTATTATATAGGTGCATGCACCTTTAGTTCCTTCTCAAAATGTACAGAGAGATTTTCCCCTTCAGCTATAAGTCCATACACAAGATCCAGTGCAAGCTCACCAGAATCACATGCAACCTGTATCATGACATAGTCAGGGGAATCAATACTGTTATTTCCATCCTGGGAAACAAATTGTAGAAGAGACCGAAACCTCACCTTCTCTGCTTTAGCCAGCCACTGCAGGGTGGTTTCCTTTATTTTACTAATCTCCAACTTGAAGAAATCCTGATCGCATATTTCTAAATGTGATCCCTGAAAATATCAGTGCAGTCAGACATATATCAGGGAAGATAGATTCATATAAATTGATGGTACAGAAATATACTGTGCTGACAATGATCTCAGGTGAATGTTTGTACCAGATCAGCTATAGGACCAATCTTAAAATGCCAGCTGTTTTTTCCCCCTTGAACAGGTGGAACAAAATTTTAAACAGCATAATTCAATACTTTAATTTCCTCTGCATTTTTTTGATGGAAAATGGCAGGAGCTCTGCCTTGCATTTAAGTAGCAATATAAGGAGAAAAACACAGTCTGATCAAGGCAGAGATGCTGCAGCTATGTACAGAACTACCTTAGCCGAGGATAAGCAAAACAGACTCAACATTAGAAAAACTCGAAAGTCCCCACTACAGGTTTCGAAAAGCACAACACCACTGTTCAATGTCTTCCTTTGCTCATAGCACCACCGTTAAAGGCGTGGACCATTCATGTTGACCTAATATGTTTCCTCTGCATTTTAGTCCTCCACAATGGTATCAGTACTGTATTACTCTCATTGGCGAAGGACCTAAAAGGGAAACTTCCACACTCCCCACAACCCTACACATTACTGAACACCTAGAGATGACCTTAAAAGACAACTCTAGTCTTTACACAAAATAAAAACTGTATTACCTCTTTATCTAGGCACAGTACTTCTTGAATCGATGTCTTTTTACCACCATACAAGAGTTTATGTATTTGTTTCTTCCACAAATATCTGCTCAACACAGACTCAATTCTGCAACTGATATAGTGATCATACAAGCCAGAAGCTGATGTTGCCTACCAAACACAATAGTGAAAAAAATTAGTTACTCATAGTAAACACCAATAGCATATTTAGTAGTTATTTTAACATGGAAATCAATTCACAATTGGAAATGTTTAAAAAAACACTATAGGCACTATGTAGGTGGTTGGGCCTCCACCTTGTGCCTAGGCATTGCAGGGTGTTTGTACTTTTTGTGGGCTGATAAGAGTAATAATACCATAGCGTATCAGAACAGAAAAAAGGAAGATATCAACTTACATCCATAAATAATATGATCCAAGTTTATCTTTCATCATCTATAATTTTTCCAATTTTTAATACATACATCAAGTCCAAAACATCTCTAAGCAGGAAAAAGCTAGACGAAACGCCTGTCAGGCAATGCAATGCAGCACTGCCCAGTGCCTAGGCATCGCCTTTTTAAACAGACCAAGACCAAAAGCTTTTCAAAATGAGAGAAGTTTGATAATGATCACCTTGAGAGCAACTAAAAGAGATTTGAATATGACAGTAAGATCTTCTCCATGATAAGAGTCTGAATCATCCAGAATTTGCATCAAGTAGGCATTCAAGATACGAGCCTTCTCGACAATTTCTTTTAGTAAATTCATTTCCTCAATCCTGTAGAATGAGTTTTAGTCAACCAGAATAAGAAACCTGAATCACAATTAAATGTTAATGTTCAGGAAAAACAAAATTACCCAGTGTATAAACCCTTTGCAGAAGAGATGAGTTCATCAAGTGCGGTAAGTGCAGGACAGTTTCCTTTGAACATCTGTATCATTTACATGAGTATTAGACTATAAGTGAAACCATCACTGTAATGGGAATTATCAAAATAAACAGTTACCTTTACAGGTATTTGGTTCTCTAATTGGTCCTCACTCTGCAAAAGTGAACAAAATGAACACATCCATTCAACTGTCATTTGTGTAATAGCAGGCAGGTTTTCCATGCAAGAATCATGGTACCTGAACAAAGAATCATGTCACCACTTACCAAAAAAGGCAAAACAGACTTGTACAAAAACAAGTGCTAATAAAAAAGATATTAGCTTTGACTAAACTATTCACACTCTTTGACTTAATGCTAGCAACTTGCATCTTTGAGCACTATCTTTTTCCATTTTAAATGATGACTTGAGCGGAGAAAGATCAGTGCTCCTACAATCTTTTTTTCTCTTTTTATGAAATTTATATAGATATATACCACAGTAGCGTTTTCTCTTCAAAAGTAAAAATAATAATAATGGAACATCCACCCAAGCAGCAGGACTTTACCAGTCTTGACAAGTCACACATCTAGATGCGAGCCTATCTCCGATGTCGCATAAGCATAAGGCACATAACCTTTTCTTCATACAATCCTCAGCATATAATGTGCAAACATTATCCAATGATCCTCTTATCTGAAAGGAGAAATAAATTGGTCAACAGTATTTTTCAAGAAAAATAAATGACAGGAAACCTTGAAATAGAAACCAACCTTTACAAGTATGGAGAGCAAAGAACTATTATTTCCATCTAGAAGTAGAGTACAGTGGCACTGATTGAGCCACTCTTCAACCTTTTTAACCTCAGCAACAACTTTATCCATCTCAGGGCAATCAAATGCAACAGACTGGCCATTGTCCTAACAAGATACAGTTTCAAAAAATAAGGACTAGCATGTAAGTGTCTTTGTAAGGCCAAAGTTCACTGTGTGGATGATATATTGCAAATCTAAAGTAACAGCACATACTCTGATACTTCGCAGCCTAGCCCACGACTGGCCTTCAGACAACATGAAAAAGCTGTTACATTGCTCTGTCCATAAACTGAAAGGAGGGAAGATTTACATTACATGAGAAAAGTACAGATGACAACTGTAAATATTTAGTATTTTGGGGTGTTTGCTTTTACTTTTATCAAACTCTTGTAATTTCGTTACTTTCGAGTAATGAAATTCGGCTTTGCCGTTGTGGAAAAAAAAGGAAGAATTTAATGACTCTAAAACATATCTGAACTGACAAGTCACACATACAGAAAGGCTCAAACTTCCATGTTTCTTCCAAAAATTCCGAGATGACTAGCATACACATTTTGGATAAAATTAGCTTACTTATGCTTGTTTACAGCATCCTCCAGCTTGGCAGTCATCATAGGATAAGGAACATCAACCTCCTGAGACAGGAAAACAAATGATAAAATAAATCATAAAATAAGTGCATAGAAAACAGAAAAGCACTAAACTGGATTTTGATGACTAACCTTGGAAAACAGAAAAGTAAGTGCAAAACACTAACCTTGAATTCTGCTAAAATGTTTTCAACATCTTCCAATTTGGATTTTGAAGATGTTCCAGAACCAGGAAGCAAAGTAAGTGCTTTTCTTAGACAAGACAATGCCCTCATCAACAGTGTAACCAAAGAACAATCTGATAAGCAAGCAGGAAGGTGGGCTGCTGCTTCAATTAATCTATCAACATCCTGAAAGATCAAATTTAGCTCTTTGCAAACAAGGACAATACTTGTTTGTGCTTTGCAGATTCATAACACAATTGTGGCTATTGAAAAAGCATGTGTCAAAGCGAGAAACAATCTTGTAAAGATAACACAGCTTAAGACAGCAAACTAAACTTTAAATTTATAGTTAAACTCAAATAATGAGTAAGAATGGGACAGCTATTTTCCCAGAAACTCACGTATAAAAAGTCCTATATTGAATGACAAATTACCTGCAACAAAGGAATCATATAGCACAGAGACAGTGCATCCAATATCCATCTTAGCATCAACAAAGAATCCTTCAGTTCCCCAAGAACCTTGAACTCAAAACCAAGAGATAATCCAATTTCTATTTCTGTGTTCATTTTACCTTGCAGCTCCTCCAATTTTCTTTGAAGTATGTCAACTGTAGAGTCAATACCATTTAAATGAAGTAAGGTTCTAAAATTGTTGAGTAGACTTAGTGAACCGCGTTCCCATTTTTCAACATTGTTGAGAACAGAATTAAGTGCTGAAGTGTCAAGAATGACTTTCAAATTTGCAGGCTGATTGATTAAATCCTGTGATAAAATGAAGAACAAAGGTTAAGTATTCCACTATAAACAATTATTCATATTACTAAGCCAGATTTTGTGAACCTTGATATCTTCAACTTTAAGAAAGTCTTCAAATGCAAGTTTATTGCAGCTTGGTCTCAAATAGGCCTGACATTTGTCTATCCACAATTTAGCAATATTAATCTCTGCTTTCATATCCAGTTTAGACGGAAGGATAACTCTTATTCCCTCTGAACACCTGCAATTCAAGAATATATTTGGTAGGGTGACATTCAATTCAAAAGCACAAGAACATATCAATTCACTTCATGGCTACTAGTACCGCATATGGTCTTCAAACTCAGAGAGAGAAGCTGATTGCTCAAGAATAAGTCTAGCCTTCTCTTCCCAGGCAGTGGCCTCTTTGAGAATCCGAGACAGATCATCAAATGGCTGCTCCTCTTCAATAGTTAGCCTGGAAGGTAAGAAACTTAAGAGCAACAAAGAGCTAGATAATCATTCTAAGAATACTTAAAGGCTAAGAAAACAAGTAAACCTACATTGAAGCTTCTTTTAAAACTTCTTCAACCACCTCCATTGGCATTACTGTTGCAAGTGTCTATTACATGCATGAATGTATGATCAAATTCAAAATCTGTCTAGGCACAAAAACATATGTTCACCCTAGACAATGGTGCAGAAACTACCAAACACACCTCAGATGCTTGCTTCCTACATAAGGACTTCTTTAGTTCTTTCTCCACAATAGGCAATTCGTCAACTGCATACGATAATAGCTCTTGTGAAAATGATCAAAACAACCAAATATCTCAAAGACAACAATATCCCGGGGGGGGGGGGGGGGGGGGGGGGGTGGTGTAGAATGATTTTTTCCTTAATTTATTTTTTTTTTATCTAAATTCCTTTTCCTACATAAC
>Ga0182004_10001382_pt1 | contig 17654 bp, 16 predicted proteins | sample Sormic07211540_1_FD_120479 | JGI IMG/M metagenome (GOLD analysis project Ga0182004, IMG submission 120479) | Endophyte microbial communities from Sorghum bicolor roots, Mead, Nebraska, USA - 072115-40_1 MetaG | ecosystem: Host-associated > Plants > Roots > Unclassified | place: USA: Nebraska...
TTATGGTATTTTGCTGATGTGGCAGCATATTTATTAAAGAAAGAGGTAGAAAAAATAAGACTCCAAGTCTTATTTAGACTCTAAGTCCACATTGTTCGAGGTAATAAATAACTTTAGACTCTACGATTGAGTCTGCATTGTGAGTGCCCTAAGAGAAGAAATGATGAGAGTAAGGCCTTGTTTAGTTTTATTTTTTTTTTAAAAAATAGATACTGTGACACTTTCGTTTATATTTGACAAATATTATTTCATCATAGACTAACTAGACTTAAAAATTCGTCTTGCAAATTATAAAAAACTATGCAATTAGTTTTTGTTTTTATCTACATTGAATATTTCATGCATATGTCGCAAGATTCTACGTGACGAAGTCTAAAGAATTTTGCAATTTTTTTAGAAACTAAACAAGGTATGTCAACAACGTAAAATATCATCAAAGTACCGCGATAGTTAAGGATGTAGGAGGACTTTTGTCCCGGGTGGTGCCACTATTTTTTACTATATTTTTATTTATTTTGCACGCAAGTGCCGGGGTGCCACTACTATCGGCCGAAATGAATCGCACCAACAACCCAAAAGCTATTCACGGGCTGCGACCTTTGTGGGCTTTTATTTGTGGGCTGCGACTTGTGGTGGGCCTGGGCTATATTGCAGTTGCAACATGGTCCGTCCTGCGCGGTGGCTTAGCAGGCCCAAAGGTGAGCAGGAGCTTCGCTAGGCGCCGCTGCCGCCCGACAGCGGACGCCACCCGCCCCCCTTCCCCTCCCCGTTACCCTTCCGGCCGCCGCCGCCGCACGTCGGCACGTGGACACCTCGCCGCCGCCGCCGCAAACCACGCGGCCCGCCGGTCTAGAAGGAGCTCTCCTCCCGTAGTGACGGCCACCCCCGCCCCCTGGATTGACTGACTTCCACTGGACTGGCTTCTGCTTTTGACGGTAACGAGTTCCTACCTTTGCTTTGGTGGATCATCGCTAGATTTTTTCATTTTTTTTCGCGGAATCGTTAACGGAGGACCCAAATCGAGATCATTGGTGCCCCGATAGTGTTGCTCCCCTTCTCTTCCCCGTCTTTCTCTCCCCTCCTCTGACGAGTGCCGAGCACCACCACCCACTTGCGCCGCCGGTGGAGGCGGGCTCAGCGGAGGTGCTCTCCTCGCCAGCGTCGATCCTGGCCGCGCCGGACTCAATCCAGGTTCGCGCGAGGAGGAGGCGCGCGGGACCGAGCTCGCCCTACTACCGTCGGTGAGGCGCCGTTCACCACCGAGGTTTCCTTCCTCTCTTTCCCTCTCCCTCTCTTCTCTGTCGTGAAATGTCTTCCCGCCACAAGAAACTACCGAGACGGGAGCGGGGATGCATCTCCTAGATTTGAGGGAGAGATGAGGGGTTTTGAGTAGTTACTTAAAAATTTTAGGTATTGGTAACGGGGTAGTTAATCGGTTGGTGCCCTCTCAATTACCTATGTGGCAGGTTTTCAGTATTGGGGATGAGGCAAGTATATGTTGGAGATGCTCTTAAGCATAATCCTGGGTAGTGCTAGTTTGGGAGTGATGGCGATTGTCGAAGTTCCAGTTGATTTGGGAGGGGTTAGGGTTTAGCCTAGCGCTGCAACATCCTCAAGACCCACACCTGTCGTTCGTTCCCCAGATTTAGCTCTACCACTTTGAAATACTGTAGCTTAGTAGCCACAGCGGCAGCCATAGGATAGGAAACGAGCAGGCTGCTTGGTGCGGAGCTCGGTGGTGGAGCCCCGCTCCCCAACCCGCCATCTGCGAGTTCGGCCCAAGCCCCAAGGTATGATGCCGTCTCTCCCTGCCCCTTTCCTCATGCGGCCTCGTTTGGTGACTGTGTCTGCCGACCCATATGTGCTGGTTCTGCAGGCTGTGAGGTGGCGTGGGCTTGGAAAATTCTGAACTTTTGCTCAGGATTGGTGGCCCCATTAGTTGGAGCTAGCTGTGTATGTCAGACCGATTAGCAGGAATCGACATGGTGACCAAGTGCACCTAGTGGTTGAGATCAGAGATTTTGATCGACTGCATTTCTCTACAGAACTTCAGATTCAGGCGACATATTGACTTTGCCAAAGGATTAGTCTTGTTCAGTTTATTTAGCGCATGGCGTACACAAATAGTGATACCGAGGAACATTGGTGCCTTCAGGGAATCCAGATTCAGGTGGTCGACATCATGAATCCCATACTGGCTGCGAAAGAGATTAATCACTCTAAGCTTAATCTGATCACCCTTTAGACAATCATTTAGTAGCAAACCTTCAGCCAGCCAATAATCAACTAGTTGTTCCTTACTAATAGATCCATGTGGGAAAAAAGGAGTGCAATATAGAAAGCACTGTTGTTGGGTGGGTTTCAGCTTGTCGTAGCTGTATTTGAGTCGATAAAACATTTCATCACATGTTCATTGTTGAACAAATGATGTCATTCCTTGATTTTTTCTTCTAATTACATTTTATAGAGTTCTCACTAATCTGCTGCATTTTGCTCTTCCTCAACTGAGTTGACAAACTTATTTCTTTCAGTCTGTGGCTTGCTTATACTTGGTAGAATATTAGAGTCAAGCATCCAGGTACGGCCTTTAAGATTGTTTCTCAGTTTGTGGGAGCATGTCAAGCCAAGACAAGATGGACTAGATTTTTTCTCTGGAACATTTTCTTTCTCTGCACATTTAGTTCCAGGTGTCAGTAAAAGTACAATCATACTTATATGTGTGTAGTTGTAGCCTGTAGTTGCTGATGTCATCCTTGACAGAATAGAAATGGATCTTTCTACTGATGATGTATCAGTAGAAGTACACTGCATATAGAGAAGTGATCATCACACTGAATTTTAGATGCTAGTGCTTCTAGTTAGGCTATAATAACACTGAAAAGCATTATGTTAGTTCACAGAGCATCTCATCTTCATGGCCAATGTAGCAGCTTGAACCAGCTTGTTCATACCCTATGTTCTCACATAGCTTCCCCCCAGCTTCTTGATGTTGCTATTGTTTGTTTCCAAGGTAGCTGCCTGAGCCAGCTCGTTCCTTGGACTTTCTGCTTGACGGATCCCCTCACCTGCGCCATAGACGCCAGGCAGTGACCAAGCTCCAATCGAAAACTAAACATTTACATGTTCCAAGCTGGGTAAAAGGAGGCAATACCAACATCTAGCGGGGACAAACCAAGGGCCGAATCGAGAGAGAGGGAGGGGGTTGATGATGTAGATTAAGGCCATTTGGTAGCATGGAATAGTTTGTTTAACCCTCCTGGCAGCAGCACTGTAGTTCTGGCTTCAGTTCAAATAATTTCAGTTAGTGGTGCTGAATATGGGTTCCATATTTCTGGTGTTGGGTGTTGTGACGACCTTTGAGGTTGTTCTGAAAGTTAAGGGTCTACTGAATGAGTTATTTTCTTATGATTTGTGGTTACATGTGGTGTGGCATAGTAGCATTTTGAAGTTAGCTAAATTATTTGTTCGATGAAATGTTGATCCTGTAAATGATCTGTTATTGAGTTGCTCAAACTCCTACTGCTATCAAGCTACTGCTGCTAATAGATCTCTGTTAATAGACCTCTGGTCTGCATGCTAATACTAATATGCCCCATGCACCAAGAAATGCCTTATGATGTTGATATTATCTTTGTTTGCAACAAGAAACACTGATGCTTGAACATCTGTTTAGTCTTCAGTGACTTCATGGCCAATGTATGCCACATGATCCTAAATTCTGTCACTACTCCCCTTGTTACTTATTAAGATAGCTTGTCCATGTTCTTAACTATTTTTTGTAAATTAATTAGGCTCTGTTTAATTTGGTGGAGGCTCTGTAATTCCTGTTTTGGTTCCTCTTGCTGGCGATTAGTCAAGATAGTTCATTTGGCTGTTAAGCTTACTTCCTTGCCTGTTTCATCCGATCATTCGCACGTGGGCTATGAAGCAGCAGCCAGCAGCAGTGATGCTTATGTACATGGACCGGCGAGGTTTGACCCCCGGCTAACCGTGGATCGTTTGGGCCAGGCGTAGGCATGGATCAGGTTGGACTAACTGATGGTGCGGGGAGTCGAGATTACCTGTGCTCTGCTCCGCCCTGTTTGAAGTCCTAGTGTAACCAAGCTCACGGTCAACAAGATGGTTGGGTGTAGGGGAAAGTAAGACTTTGGTGCTTTCGTGGTGAGTTGCTGTCATCATTTACATAGTCCTACAGTCTTGCCGAAATGGCATAGTGATGAGTTATTAGGAAATGGGGTTATATAATATAAGCTTGCTGGGGGTACTGGTGTCATTGTATTGATTGGCTATTTTGTTTTTTTACCACTCCTTGTCTGTGATGAGGTTTACTGCTGTACATGCAGATGACTAGGTGGGATGAAATTTTGACTCTTCCAGTTCAGAACCCACCATCGTTGGAGTTCTCAGCAGCAGATATCTCGTGGTCAATGGTGGAGGGCTGGAAGGATTCTATGGATAGGCTTGCGCTGATTCCATATTCAAGGGTGAATGACTTTGTCAGAGGAGAGTCGAACAACAAAGATTGCCCAACAAGATTTCACGTTGAAGCACGGAGAAGGCGTCCTCCGACAATGAACTGCAAGCCGAAAGTTGATGGGATACTTGAGTATATTCTGTAAGTAATTTGAAGCATTACTTATGTTTTCCATCAGACATGACCCTAGGCTGTAGGTTGTTTAGTTGTGTCACCTCTTAAAATGAATATATGAATGCTGTTCCTTGTTCCAGATGTCAAAATTCAGAGTATAATTTTGAACTTGATTGCACCATTCCGCGCAGGTATTGGTGTTCTTTTGGCCCAGATGATTATAGGAAGGGTGGTAATGTACGGCCTAGCAGGCCCATCTCAGAAAAGAGAAAAACACCTGCTGGCCGCCCTAATACAAAGAGGGGCTGTGTGTGCCATTTTATTGTGAAGCGCTTGATTGTTGAACCATCTGTGGCTCTTGTGATATATAACCATAATAAGCATGTGGATAAGAAAGGCATGCCATGCCATGGTTCTATGGACAAGATGGCTGTAGGGACAAAGGCAATGTTTGCACCATACATATCTGATGAGCTGCGTCTTCAAGTTATGTCTTTGCTCTATGTTGGTATTCCAGTGGAGACCATAATGCAGAGGCATACTGAAATGGTTGAAAAGCAAGGAGGTCCATCAAATAGAGATGATCTTCTTACTCATAGATATGTTAGGAGACTGGAAAGGAAAATACGTCGTTCTGTTTATGAGCTTGATGATGATGACACTATTAGTATTGACTTATGGGTTGAAAATAACCAGGATCATGTGTTCTTCTATGAAGATTTTTCAGATACAGACACCTTTGTCTTGGGCATCCAGACAGATTGGCAGCTACAGCAAATGATTCAGTTTGGCAGCCATAGTTTAATGGCTTCTGATTCAAAGTTTGGAACAAACAAGCTAAAGGTTTGTCAATGACTCTTTTGTTAATATTTGTTCCAATAGTAGTTTAAAATTTACTCATTTCATTGTAGCATTCCCATTCACCATTTTGCAGTATCCTGTACACAGCATCCTTGTTTTCGACCAGCACAAAAATGCAATTCCTGTTGCGTGGATTATGACCCCCAATTTTGCACATGGTGAAATACATAAATGGATGGGTGCTCTTTATGATCGAGCTCATACCAAAGATCCTACCTGGCAATTGGGTGGCTTTATTATTGATGATCCCTTGGCAGACGTTCGCACAATAAGGTAGTTAATAGTCTTTTTAACTTCATTTTACTCTTTCCTGGGGTTGCATTGCCTGAGCATATAACATGTTTAACAGGGAAGTCTTCCATTGCCCTGTGCTGATCAGTTTATGGCGTATCCGGCATGCTTGGCATAAAAATTTGGTTAACAAATGTTCAGACATTGAGAAGCGTTCAGCGATGGCCAAACGTCTTGGAGATGCAATATCTAGTATATGCAGAGGAAATGGTGATGTTGAATTATTTGAAGGTTTTCTGCAAGATTTTGTCGATTGTGCTGGGTTTCTAGATTACTTTGAAGCTAGATGGCTTCCAAGACTTGGTCAGTTCATGTACCTTCTACTATCATATTTTGCTTTTCCATCTCTGGATTTTACTGCACTTGCCAATGGCTTTTAGTTATACCCTTTCTTAAGAAGTAAAGTGTTGAAGTTATTTGGTGAGGTTTCTTGATTGCTGTCAGATCCGCTACTGCTGACTGTTAAATATTTTCCAGGGGCATGGATTACTGTCTTAAAAACCATCTCATTGGCTACAGCACAGGTAGCTTCAGCAATAGAGAGTTACCATCACCTGCTAAAACTTCGGTTGCTAAATGAGGCAGATAAAAGTGTCTACTGGCGTGCTGATTGGTTGGTTCATAAGTTGGGTACAAAGGTCCATTCTTACTACTGGCTGGATGAATTCTCAGGAAAGAACAGCTTTTCACGCTACTGGAAGAGTGAGTGGAGCAGTGGACCAAACCCATGGTGCCAGGGAATGCAGATTCCAGATTCCGATGTTGTCATTGAAGGCAATTATGCCAGTGTGGTCAGCCAGAAGAATAAGGAGAACTCCCATGTCGTACTGAATCCAGGTTCTGAGTTTGCATTGTGCGATTGTAGCTGGTCAAGGAAGGGGAACATTTGCAAACATGTAGTAAAGTCAGCAAAGGTCTGCCGTGACAGGGGATTGGCACTGCCATCGTTGGCCATGTTCCACTATTACCAGGCATTGGCAAATCTTGTTCATTGTCCACCCAGTGACACTTTGATTAGTGACCATGCAATGGCTGTGGCAGTTTCTGTTAAAACACAGTTAGATGCAGTGTTGTGCGCTGTTAATGGAACTTCTTCAACTAGGCCAGCTTTCCAGGATCCACAATCAATAAATAAGCCAAGAGAATCTGAAACTGAGAAAGCCAACTCTGAGAATGGTGTGTGCGCAAGTCAATCCCAGCCTGATGCTGGCGATGATGAAGATCAGGACATTCCAACTCGCAAGAAAAGAAAGTCGGGAAACGCTTCTGGTGACAGTGAAGATGTTTCCATATATCAGGACAGTCTGGCTAGCAAGAAACATAAGTCAGGAGAAGCTTCTGGTGATGATGAAGAGGCCTCCACAGAAGAGGACAGTCGGGCTCGTGACAGTAGGAAGACAGGAGAAACTTCTGCTAACGATAAAGAGGTTTCTGCAAGTCAGGACAGTAGAGATCGCGAGAAGAGAGAGTCGGGAGAACCTTCTGTCAACGAAGGAACTTCAGCATCTCAAGCCATGCAACCTTCCGAGACTGAAACCAGCCAAGCAACCAATGGACTAAACAATGACAAGCTTAGATTAGCTGAAGGGGCAATTGGGACATGACTTTTCATGATTGTTGTTAGGTTAGATCCTCCCTCACTTCTGAATGCACCTAGAACGCCTTGTGGGGCTTGTAAATTTCGAGCTACTGAACATATGGATCAGATTGGATGATTCAATTGTTGAATTAACTAGCAACTGAGCTCTAAAAAAACAACTAGCGGCTTCTTGTGTTTCCAAAGTGTGGAAGGAAGCATAAATCAATTTATCCTTATGAAAAAGGAGATCGTGTAAATTATGTTAGGACAACAATTCCAGTCAAACTGTCGTCACAACAACAATAGCAAGTTCCGCTTTAACCGTCTGGCACAATGTTGAACCTAATGACCTCATGATTTTTTATTATTATTTATTATTATTTGTAAATGAAGCAATATCATATCATATGGTACCTACCAAATTGAGGTCTTGTTTGGCTGTAGTCATACATATGGACTGTTGTGAACTTAAGTGTAGCCAAACATGCCGTATATAACAGATAATTCATGAGTTTGTGGTGTGCTCTATGTAATTTTGCTCGATAGATGTTAGTACAACTGCTACATAAATCGATTTTCAGTAAACAACCGCAGTGGGTTGCACCTCAGTTTCTTTTTCAGTGGTTTCAAGACCTGTGCAGTAGGTCCACAAATCACTATCACGGTCCTAGGGAACAGAACTCGATAAGAATAAGATCATCCACAGCTAAAAACTGAGTCATGAATAACCGCATCAACAGCCCAGTAAGGTTTATTAAACAATATTATGGAAAATGCATGGCATACGTATGACTACAGCCAAACTTGTTGTTTGCAAACTCCCATAACAAAATGCAAAGGATAAAAATAGACCATCTCCAAAGGATTTGACATTTGGACTTGGCAAAGGATAAAAATAGGAGATCTCCAGGCGCGCGCTTTCCTCACGCGTGACTTTGCTCGCGTGATCGGGTTTGCAAAGCCGTCCATAGTTTGGCATTTTTGCCAAGTTTGCTCCCTCATTTGCCAAGTTACCCAAATTGTAAATTCCAAATGCAAAACCATTGAATATCTTTTTTAGAGCTTTTTAGCAAATTACTTAAATGTAAACCTCAAATGCAAAACCTTTAGAGATACTAGAGGTCCCTCAGTTGAACCTACACTGTTGAAATTCTGAAACAGATCTGTTCTTTTGTGTTGCTCATTCTCACATCTCATTGCTTATTTATATGCAGCCAATCTAGTACACTTCTCTGTTCTGTTTCTGGAATATACGAGTAGAAACCAGCTGGAATCATCTTCTAACGAATAGCAGGATAAAATCTTGTTTCATTCAGAAAGAGACCCATAACAACACTTCAGTGCAACACAGATCCATACCAACATCCTAGACGAGTAGCCGTATAGATCCAGAATTCACAAATCACATAAAGTTCCATTTGAAGCTCTCTTAAACAGAAGTTAATCCCTGATCACTTTACTAAGGCTAAATTAGCAAATGCAATCAGATTAAACAAGGCACACCAAGGAAGTAGCAATTAGTGCATGTCATAGGCAAGCTTTGTTTATCATACTTAACAGAGGTAAAGCCAGTTGGACACCAACTAAGGCCTTGTTCAGTTGAGAGAGAATTTTGGTTTTGCCTACTGTAGTACCTTCGTTTGTTTGTGACAAATATTGTCGAATCATGAACTAACTAAACTCAAAAGATTCATCTCGCGAATTACAGATAAACTTTGTAATTAGTATTTGTTTTCGTCTGTATTTAATACTTCATGCATGTGTCACAAGATTTGATGTGACGGGGAATCTTGAAATTTTTAAAACTAAACAAAGCCTAAGCTACAACCATGGCTCCTACTCAGCAAGTCACATCCCTTTAAGCTCCCGTAGCCTCTGGTACTTGTCCATCAGCGCATTACTATATAGGTAAAATTTCCTGCAACTCTCTGGCCTAGAGAGGTCGTGTAGCTCCTTGCAAAGCTCCTCATCGTCGACAGTTGCTGAAGGATCAAAATTTCTAGTAACTGTTTTGAGCATTGGTGTCCATCCCAATATCCGTTTCACAAATGCAAAATCATGATCTGCACCGCTCAATCCACAAATATGCAACTCCTGGAGAGAATTCAAGCAGAGCACCTCAGTTTTCCAGTCTTGCGGCTGACGACAAATACAATCCGGCGAACAAGCAGTTTGTTCCTGAGATGAGGAGCATAGACATAAGATGGGCTAACTTCTCAACGATCTTTTCAATGGCTATTGACAATAAGAAAAGCATTAGAAAACAGAATCATTTCAATTTACGGTCATTTAGAAAGTGGAAGTCTGAACAACATATGGATTCTTTTGTGTTAGCCCATGAGAGAGAACCTTATAGACATGGTGCCCAGAAAATATATACAAATACAAATCTAGCATAACCACTTTTATAGTGTGAACATTTCATATGATTAGACCGGTTGTTATGACAAATTTTGAAAATTAAAATACGTGCACATCTTATATTTGAAGACAAGGGAGTATACGCATTAGTTATTCATGTTTAATACCTACAACTAATAAAAATTGCTTACCTCTTCTCTCTCTCTCTCTCTCTGCGTGTGTGTTTCTGTGTGTGCCCATGCATATGTGTATTGTGTTTTAACCACAACATCCATTTGAATACTCTATACTCTTTATCCAATTATGATGAACTTATCAATTACTCTACTCCCTCCATTCTAAATTATAAGGCATTCCAAGAATCTTGAAAAGTCAAAACATTTCAAGTTTGACCAAAATTATAGAGAGAATTACAAAGATTTATGATATTAAATAGGTATACTATGAAAATATAATTAATGAAGAATCTAAATACTTAGTTGATATAATAATAAATGTTATTATGCTATCATATAAATTTTGGTCAAACTTGAGATGCTTTGACTCTCCAAGATTCTTGAAATATCTTATAATTTGTGATAGAGGGAGTATAAGTTTCCAAGATGATCAACAAATTTGTAGTTGAAAAGTTTTTTATTTGAAGTTGTTTAGTGTCCCAACACTAAATGACTTCAAATAAAATACATTTCAACAACAAAGTTGTAAATTGTATTAAGAACTATAACTTTTGTATAGACCATGTCAATGTTTGTTTGATAATTTTAAATGTCAAATTTCATAATCTATAAAGTTATAACATTATTTTGGGACCCTAAATAGTTTCAATTCAAATACTTTTCAACCACAAAGTTGTAGATCCCATTGAGGTATAATTTTGATTTAAAGTTTATCTTCATCCGAGCTCATACGAAAAAGTTTGAATTATTTTAAAAAAAGTCATTATGCCATGTCAGCGTATAGAGTGGGTTAGGCCCCATTTGACTTAGATAAGACTCAAAGCCAAGTTTAGGGTCTGAAATGACAACGCTAGCCAAGTTTAAGGACCAACGGTGAACACTTTGAAAGTTCGTGGACTAGGATGGTACTATTAGCCAAGTTAGGGACCCGTAAATATCACTTTGAAAGTTTGGGGATGAAGATGACACCATCTGCTAAGTTTAAGGACCTGACAGTAAATTTTACTCGATTTTTTAATAAAAGCTGAGATTATTACACTTATGTACGAACAATTTTTAATAGACATATTTTTTTTCCAAAATCGGCAAGAGAATTGCTGGCTTAGTATTTTTTTAGAAGGCAGAGAGACAACAACAGCACAGAACAATACATATGGGTACGACAAGTTGTTGTAATCTAGAAACACCATGTCATCAAGAAGAGTAATATTCCCAAAACTTGGTGGATCCAACTTGCTGCTGACGCAGACGCACTCGTCACTTTTACGCATTGCTGACATCTCCATCTCCAAATGCAACCTCTATAAACTTGCTCCAATGTAGCAGGTTGTTCGTAGGAAGGGGACCATATAGTAATTTCTTCTCTGGTGCTCGATCGATCATCACCATGACGCTCGACTTCGCCGTGCGCCGGCGCCGTCCGGAGCTCGTCGGCCCGGCGAGGCAGACGCCGCGCGAGACCAAGCGCCTGTCCGACATCGAGGACCAGTTGGGGCTGCGCTGGCACGTGCCGTTCGTCCTCTTCTACCGTGGCCGCGGCCGTGGAGCTGCGGCCGGCGGCGACGACCCGGCGGCCGTCGTCCGCCGCGCGCTCGGCGAGGCGCTGGTGCCGTACTACCCGCTCGCCGGGAGGCTGAGGGAGGTGGAAGGGCGGAAGCTGGTCGTCGACTGCACCGGCGAGGGCGTGGTGTTCGTGGAGGCGGACGCCGACGTGCGTCTGGCCGAGCTCGAGGCGGCCGGGCTGATGCCGCCGTTCCCGTGCATGGATCAGCTGCTGTTCGACGTCGATGGCTCCGCCGCCGGCGTGCTCAACAGCCCCTTGCTGCTCATCCAGGTATACAATACAACACGTAGTCCTAGGTGGTGGTTAGGGGTGTTTTGTTTGGGTGATAAAATTTAACATTTATCGCAACATTTTCATTTTATTTGACTTTAATTATAGACTAACTAGATTTAAAAGATTTATCTCGCAAATTAACCTCTAGCTATTGTTTTTAGTTTTGTAAATAATATATATTTAGTACTTCATGCATGTGTCTAAATATTTGATGTGATATGTGATAAAAATCACGTGGAACCAAACAGAGTTTAAATGCATGGTATTATGTATTGTGCACGTATCCCTAGGTGACCCGGTTGCGATGCGGCGGCTTCGTCTTCGCGCTCCGGCTGAACCACACCATGTGCGACGCCGCGGGCATCGTCCAGTTCATGCGCGCCGTCGGCGAGCTCGCCCGCGGCCTCCCGGAACCGACCATCGCGCCCGTGTGGTGCCGCGAGGTCCTGGACGCTCGCAGCCCACCACGGCCATCGTTCCCTCACCACGAGTACGACCCAGTGCCGCCGTCGCCGTCGTCGTTTCCACCGCCGGCCGACATGGTGATGCGGACCTTCACCTTCGGGCCGGACCACGTCGCCGCGATCAAGAAGGGCCTGTCGTCGTTGGCACAGCTGGGCGGCAGGAAGGGCAAGGCCACGACCTTCGAGGCGCTCGCGGCGTTCATCTGGCGCGCGCGCACGGCGGCGCTGGAGATCCCGGCGGACGAGGACACGCGCCTGGTGATCGCCGCGAGCGTCAGGGGCGTGCGCGACCTGGCGCTGCCCGCGGGCTACTACGGCAACGCGTGCGTGTACCCGGCGGCGGTGGCCACCGCCGGGGCGCTGCGGGGCGGCGGCGGCGCCCTGGGCGACGCGGCGGAGCTGGTGCGGGAGGCGAAGAGGACGGCGGTGAGCGCCGAGTACGTGCGGTCGACGGCCGACCTGATGGCGCTGCGGGAGCGGCCGTTCATGGCGATGGGCAACATGTTCATCGTGTCCGACAACCGGCACGCGGGGTTCCTCCACGTGGACTTTGGGTGGGGCGAGCCCGTGTACGGCGGCCCCGCGGGCGCGCTGTTCGTGCTGAGCTTCATCGTCGCCGTCAGGAACGGCGACGGCGGCGAGGACGCCATCGCCGTCCCGATCGAGCTGCCGCGGACGGCCATGGAACGGTTCGCGTCCGAGGTGAAGATGCTGCTGTGTTGAAGAGGTAGTGCCGGCGTTTTGGCGCGTTGCTGCTGTGCTGCTCTATACCTCTACACATTCTCGGCCAGGTGGCTAGTGTATAAAAGAAAATCAAGCGTACATGCATCGTTGTATATACTGTCTCCAGCAGCTAGCTTCATCAGAAATTTGTGTTTTTTTTTATTTACCGTATTACGTCGCTCTGGTCGATCCCTATGTCTTTTTTCTTGATATAAGCTTGGCACAGTAAGAATTTCCGTTCTACCATTTTTTTTGTTCTGCCTCATATATAATCTACCCTACATGTAATTAGTCTCATTTTTTTCCTGTATTTATTTAATGTAATAAATTTATTGACAAATAGATTATGCTAAGCACTATCAAGGATTCGGTTCGAGTCCATTTTCTTTTTCAAAGTTAATAAGTTACGGAATACCAACGCGGTGAAAATATTTGACAAACCGTCCCCCTCCCACAACCCCCACAAACCACACTACCGGACTCACGAGCTTTGCCGTGTGCCTCAGGCACATGGCAAAATGCCCAAAGCGAGAGTGCACGGCACAGCAACTGACGGTGAAGACCATCTTTGCCGTGTGCCAGCCTCAGGGCGCACGGCAAACGTAATGCCGTGTGTCTTTCTGGCTCTCGGCACACAAAAGCAACGTGACGGTCGTATGCGCAGTAACGGCCAGCTTTGCCGTGTGCCAGCCTCAGGGCTCACGGCAAAGTAATTATTTTTGCCGTGTGCTTCCTAACCAGGCTCACGGCAAAATTTGAGACTTTGCCGTGTGCTTTTTGACCAGGCACACGGCAAAGGCAGTTCCCAGGTAGCTCTGGCCAGTAGAGATTTCTTTGAAACGCAGGAATTTCACGTATCAAGATTTTTCAGGAATTAATTTATTTTTACTGAAAAAATGGAATACATAAAAATCCCGCATTTCAAAAGAGGTCTAAGCCAGGCAGGTTATGAATTGTTTGTACTAACAGGTTTACCCACCTAAATTTTGAGTAGAGTGCCACTACTTGAGCGTGTAATCCAGGACCGTACCCAACCGTGTTAAAAAATTCACTAGACTGAAATCTCATATACAGGGGATGATTTGATATACTACAAGTACAAGGTTGTACTTGAGTTGCATGCACACTATCAATGAAGCATTTCTTTTTCAATTTTTAATTTTACCTTTTTTCGTGAAACTTTGACCAAAATTCTATCGGCTCAAACGACTTTGATAAGGAAAAGGCTAGCTACAGTAGTACAGAGACCGTTTCCATAGGGTTTCTCTACGCTGGCTCCACCCAATAGGAAACGTTGTTGGATTATAGTACAAATACTGAATCGCAATCATTCACACGTAACTGTCAGTGCCAAAACAACCATTACTTTTTCCAGTAGCTCACGACGAGTGGTGTGGTCAATGGAGATGTGCAGATCGACTGAGGATTAGCAAGCATCTCGAGTGAGGATTAGCAAGCATCTTAACAAAGAACAAGGACAATGCTGTTGTCCTATGTAGGCCGGCTGCATCATGCAGTACGACGCAGTTTTGAAAAGACTCCATGGTAGGACACGTTTTCCTTGCGCCTTGTTTAGTTCACTCCGAAATCCAAAAAGTTTTCAAGATTCCCTGTCACATCGAATCTTGCGTCATATGCCTGAAGCATTAAATATAGACAAAAACAAAAACTAATTACACGGTTTGTCTGTAAATCGCGAGACGAATCTTTTGATCCTAGTTAGTTTATGATTGGATAATATTTGTCAAATAAAAACAAAAATGTTACAGTAGCGAAATCCAAAATTTTTTCAGAAATAAACAAGGCCTTGGCCGCACTCGACCTCGGCAGCTCTTGCTAGCACCTTGGCCGCCGCGCCTCCCTTTCAGCGTGCTTGCCGCACCACCCACCTCCAACTATATATAGCTACGCAGCCTGTGGCCTAGTGGCCCGGCCCATGGCCTGGCAAATTAGCATGGTCCGAGTAGGATCCGAAGGATCAGGTTGTACCTGGGCCGCCATCTAGGCACGCAGCATGACCCGTACCAACGATTTGTGACTTGTATATATATATTGTTAATTGTTATAGTAAAAATAATAAATAGTTGGTCAAAATGATGAAGTAATTTAGTACTTGATAAAAATATTGATAAAAAGGAGCTATTTTCGGTTTAACGGGCTGTAGGCCGACACGACATGAAAATAGACCCATGGGCCCTGCCTTAGGCCGAAAACCAGGCACGAAGCCCGTATAGACACAACCCGCTAGACATGACCTGCAGTGTCTAGAACTGTAGATGGCGTGTGGCAGCACGTGCAAGGCTGGCCGAAACACATGCAGTGTTTTTGTAGATTTCAATCAACACATGCAGTCATGTGACACAAGTACACATGCAACACAGAGTGAAATAAGCAAAAAAGTAACCATATTGGAAATAATGTAAAAACAAACAAGCTAACAACTGAACTAGATGCTACAAGCCTTATAGTAAGTTGGTGTCAACAAAGAACTTCAAAATTCAGGAACCTCCACTGTCGATTTGGGGCAAAAATCCCTCTAAAAGGAAGAAAGATGCTTTCCAACACATTTTTCTGAAGGCATAAGGTAGGAATTTAAAGGCTGGATAGTCACCTACCTTAAAAAAAAGAAAGTGATGTGCTCATGTCATGTTCATCTTCGATCGTTAAGATTCTCTATGATGAAATTGGTACAAAATGGCCCCAACAATGGTGAAAGAAAGATGGCAGCCGGTGGTAAGAAAGTGGAGGGAGCGAGGAAGAACGGGAGGGTTTTGTTCCGTCCCCTTTTCACCTTGGATTCAATCCCTAAATCAGCAGTGAAATTTTTGCTGCCTGTTTGTTAGTAGGTAGCATAGTGGGTGAAAACCCATATTGAAAACTGTTTTTCTGCTGGTTTGCCATATGAAGCAGCGGAGATAACCACCACGATATTCACCGCCAGATTATCCAGTGACCTGTTGTTGGAAATAGTTTTCACCGTTGGTTTTGTGCCCTAGTGTGTGTCGTCTGGTTTCAAACCGGCAGTAAAACTTCTTTTCTCCATCAGACAGGTGTCATACTAGTCAAAAAATCAGCAGTAAAAATTAGGGGTGGGCATTCAAAAAATCAGATAATTGGAAGTTTAGGTACGTATTAGGTGTTGGACAATCTAGATAACACGAAATGAAGTGGTTTTTGACAAAAGTGGACCAAAAACTTTTTTGCAGGTACTCTTCTGGAAAACACATTGGCTATGCCAATAGGCAAGACTGCAGCGGCGTGATGATCCATAGGACTTGCTCATTCGTATTGGAAGTCATCTTGAGTTGTCAGCCTTGCATTTCTTTAGTTCAAATGGTTGGCTGTCAAATAGGTTTATTGGTCTCTCTTAGTCACAACTTTACTTCCTATTTCGTTCAAAGTAAACAGGGTAAACGTTAGAAATGGTGTGCCAGACGTGTGTTCGTACTTTGTAATAATTGACCTAATTCTACTTGTTGGTAGATGAAGCTGGATATAAACTATCCTTTATCTAAAAAAGGTATTAGGAATTTCTACCGGATAAGTTAGCCCTGAAAAAGTATTACCCTAAATTATCCGGCCAATAATTTAAGTTCAGATTTTATCCGATATACCCGAAATTGATAGAACCTTTAATTTTGACAAAATTTCAATAGCATTTTAAAACAAAAAAAATAATGGTCCTTCAAGTCGCTTCATGTTCATATCAATTAACAACAAATCATTAATCATGGTAGCACATATATTTACATTGAGCCATACCAAATAAAAGATTTACAATGCACCGAAACCACTTCATATCTTCATATTAGAAATAGAAGAGCAAAATTTTGAGATATTTTTTGTAATTTTGGTAGTTCAGGTACTGGGGAACATTACCCAACCTAAATTTAGGTTTTTATTGTTACTATCCAAAATTATGATCGGGTATTTCGTGCTAACTTTTGGATAATTCAAGGATTGATTATCCGGTGTTCTACCCACCCATAGTAAAAATTGTTTTCACCCCTAACTTGTCGTATGATCCGCTGCTGATAACCACCACAATTTTCACCAATCAAATCATCCACCAACCACATTGAAAACAATTTTCACCACTAGTTGTTGGTTCCACTACACGCCACCTTCTTTTAAACCGGTGGTGAAGAATATCAGCGCCGGTTCTAGCCAAACCCATGGTGAACCCTATCGTGAAAATGATTTCAATAGTAGTGATCTTAGTTAGAATAAATAGACAGAGACCAACTAATTTGTATTCTTTATTTGCTAATCTCATACCTAGTTATTAAGAAAAATATACATGGGGAGAAGTGCATTTGAAGGCAGCCTACACTTTTAAAATCGCCAGCAACTTGGCCGAGTGTAATTGCATCATGTCAATCCTCCAATATGATTGGTTCGGCATACAACAACAGGTTCAACCATGTGACTGTTCGTTTCAAAAAAGAAAACATGGGACTGCAATTTATTTAAATATAGGAAATGACTCACGATCCAAATAGATATCTCAGAAATGAAATGACATAAGTACATCAATACTGGAAGCAGTAGTACTACAAAAGTACAAATTACAATAACAGATAAGGATGAAAACGGTCGGAAACGGTCGAAAACGGAATTACAATGTAGAAAACGAATGCGGTCGGTATGAAATATTTCTATATTTTAGCAATTAAAGAGTATAAAAAATAAATAAAAATGGTTGTGAAACCAACTGAAACTGACAAAGTTTTATGTTTAACAAAATTCGAAAACGGTTTTATAATATAGAAAA
>Ga0182004_10001383_pt1 | contig 17636 bp, 11 predicted proteins | sample Sormic07211540_1_FD_120479 | JGI IMG/M metagenome (GOLD analysis project Ga0182004, IMG submission 120479) | Endophyte microbial communities from Sorghum bicolor roots, Mead, Nebraska, USA - 072115-40_1 MetaG | ecosystem: Host-associated > Plants > Roots > Unclassified | place: USA: Nebraska...
AAAAATTTTGCAAAATTTTTTGGAACTAAACAAGGCCTTAGTAGGCCTTTTGGAAGTCCACCGCTGGCTCGGTCCAAGTGTTCATGTATGGCGTGTCAGCCTGCTTACTTGGGCCGTGCCGCAAAAAGGACACCGGAAGGATTGCATGCTCACATGCAAAGGGGCCACCAGCAACTTGAGAAAAACACTGATAAAAAAAAAGAGGAAGAGATGGGAGAGTTTTTAAGAAATGAGGAGGAAGAGATGGGAGTTGATCAAGGGGGTAGCAGCAAGGTTTTATTAATCACCAGCTGTATCTACCACTATTTTGGTATATATATGGCTGTTTGTAGAGGATCAAGCTATTTGCTCCTGTGTATAATTTAGCCGTCATAGCCTAGATTAGCTGGCTATTAGTTGTTTGAGAAGGGATGCCCCTAAATGGTTTAGGGGCTGTTTGGTTTGGCGCCATCACTAGCCGCGCCATGCTCGTGGCCGCCACAGTACGTTGGCTGTTGTTTGGATGGTGTATACATTGAGGCAGTCACGGTACGTTGTCCTTTGTTGTTTGCTTCTGCGGCTTGTCTTCTAGCGTGTAATAAATGCGTTGTGGTTGTGGCAAATGTGGCGTCTAATTCAACCGCCACAGGTTGTGCCCACCATAGACGCAGGGTGGCATGATTTGGCTGGAATCTAAACAGCCCCTTAGTTTACTATTTAAAAGACTGGGTGGTAGTAGCCTGGCCCTCGAGAGTGGAGACTATCCGCCCAATATAGGTGTAATAGGCTCAAAACATCACAGTATCCTCGAGAGAGCTAGAGAGATAGGCACAGAAATTGCAACCAGATTCACTAGTTCCTACTTTCTTTCTGCCATAGAATCCTGGGTCTTCCCCATCCCCATGCCCACTACACGTGATTCTAGCGAAGCCACAGAACCATGAATCTGATGGCCAAACTCGCCATCAAGGAATTGAACAAGCGCTTCACCGAGTACGACGCCAAGTGGAAATAACACTTCATCAACCTTGAGCAGACGCACTTCGATAAAGCAACTTATCTTCAAGCAACGCCTATTGGGTCTTGAGCACTCCCACGTAATGGTGTATCCATGCCCCATAAGATGTAAAGGTCATAGAAAGTGTATTTTCAAAGTGCACATTATAACTTTTGTTTCTAACCATATTGATGAAAGTACCGACATTAGCTAGTAGCAATAAATTTTTATTGATATCATTATGCAAATATAGAAATGAGTTCACCTTATATTTAATGGCCATATCCCTAAGTGCCATGCCCTCATCACAAATAATCGACTTCTAATAAGAAATAAATGTTTTAGAAGGTATTGCAGTGAACAATTCAACCAACACAACATATTTTTCTGGTATTATTCTTGTGCTGATTGTGGATATAAGCTTATAATAAACATAAATACTACTACTTTATTAGTTGTTCGATAGAGTAGAAGAATGTTGGAATATAATCTCAAGCCAACATATTGTTTTGTCATATTATGTTAGGCCCACAAAATAGCCTAAAATATTAGATAGTCTTTTTGTCCTGACGGACAAGAACTCTAAGCCGCCACTAGGGTTCACCCCCGAGACATGGGTCGCAAATAAATAGGGAGGTGACACTAGGCTCCTCTACAATTTTTGTACTGTAAACACACCACATCAAACCAATACGGCGGATCCAAGGGTACTGCAGCCCCCCTCATGAGCCTCATTTCTCCACTAAATAATTGTTGCTTAGTCTCAAATCACCATGCATTAATCTTTAACTCTAGCCTTAGATCTTCACTATTTAGCCCCCCTGACCCTATCTTGGATCTGCCCTGCTTCGATTAGTATCTAAGATCTAAATTTCACACTAAGTTAGGTTACTCATTGTACATAGGCTAAGATCATGACTTTGTTAATGTGTAATCACATGTTTATGCATAAGTTCTATTTATCATTTGGAATCAAAGCTTGCTTTCTAACATGAGCCTAGCTAGGCTATAGCATATTATACACAATGCCTCTTTTAGATCTATTTAATTAGAAATCATGTATTAGTCTTAAGTTGGCAATTTATTCTAAGATAGATCCATTTAGCATGTTTATGCTTATATGAGTCTAAAACAGATAGTGTTCATATATGTTTATGCCCTGAGATACTGCATCCGATCAATCTAAGTTAGAACAATGCATAATTCACTTGTGGATGATGGAGGCCGGAATATTGCTTATTCCTTAATCTAAAAATTAGTTTGGTTCAGTCTATTAATCTCTAAGTGTCTTTTAGCCTAAATTAGATCATTTTATCATGCATGCTTATGTTATCTTTCACAATCTATTGCGGATAAAAAAAGAACCTTGGAGTAGGAGACAAAAATTCTTATAATTAAAACACGCTAAATTATAAACATCATGGGAAAAAGTTGCATCAATGTTTGGAATGGGAGACAATAACTTCAGGCTAGGTTGAGTGCAAGGTTAGTAAAGGACTTTTTAGTTTTAAATTAATATCTAGGTACTAGCAGGAAACACTTTTCAATAATCAATAAGATGTACTTGTCTAATAATTTGTAATAACTTTTTCTTAAACAACAAGACCAATAGGCTCGCTATCTTACAAAGCTGATGAGCGCTCCTTTTGCTTCCAATTTCTAGAAAGTTTCCACCATCGTCTCCAGATCTCCTCCTGATCCATCCACAATCGGTTAATACAAAACACTAGTACCAAAGTGCCAATAGCGTTATTCTCTGGAAAGTTGCTTACTCTGTAATACCAGTACTATTCTCTTTTGAACCTGCCCAATGCAAGTGCATGTGGTCTATCATACGTTTTTCTGACGGCTTTCTTCCCCTCTTTCCATTGCTTTTCTGCAATTCAATCCAACTAAACACCCTTACAACAATGCGATCGATCGGTCACAGATTTTGCATTTGCTTTTGCTTCAGCACTTTTTTTTTACTTATCTGAGAATACCACCTTACACACAAATATATACTTACCTATCTACACCTAGATCTTCATGTTCATGCTACTGCATTCTCTCTGTCCCTATACTCTCTACTGTAATGTGCCCCCAAAGGTAGGGGGCCAGAACTCCGGCGCCGTTTCGCTAGTAGCCACTGCGTAAGTAGTGCTCGCCACCGGGACAAGGCACAGCCCTCGACTTCGCAGGTCCTCCTTCGCCTCGCCGCCGTCCTCCGCACAAGAAATTGAACTTTGTTAATCTCATCATTGGGAGGAAAATAACTGGATAATAATGGCATATTTTGCAGATCAAATTGGCGGGTAAACGTAGGAACTTGCACTTGTACACTACATACCTGTTGTTGCTGTAGCTGCTGCACAGGCCGTCCACACCTCAGGTAGGGAGAGCTCAGGGACTGTGCAGAGGTCAGGTTCATGAGCTCGATCGAATCGCACAAATTATATATATTGCAGCTTGGCGATCATGCATTTTGGCCATGAACTTTTCCATCTATTTAATTTGATCATGGTGAAGTATAGAATTCGCATACTTACAGCTACTTGATCGTGCAGGAACCTGATGTATTCGATGGCCTCGTGAAGAACTGATGCAGTATCCGTCTAAAATTGACAGATTGGATGCGATGCATCCAAAATGATGTCAAGTCAAGGTTCATCGATCAACTTGGAAACGAGATTAATTTTTGCTCAAATGCATGCAGAATTTAAAGGAAGACGAACGAGAGAGAAATTAAACCGATGCAGAGACATTAATTAAAGAAAGGGGGGAACGAAATTATATTAGAAAAGGTACCTTTCCAAAAGGCGAGACTAGTTGCTGGAGAGCAGTGATTCTGTCCCCGAGCTTCTCTTTCCTCACCTGCGCTCGGGCAAGAATCAAAGGCAATCATAGTTCAGCTGATCGATCATCATAGCAAACAAGAAATCTATCCCCAATTGCATTTTTTTTCAAAAAAGATCGCCCGAATTGCATGTTGAGCTGGAAATCAAAAGCTGTGTCCGAATAATTGAAGATGCAAGATGATATGATATCTCGGATTGCACGCGTCGTCACAGCTGCCCGATCGGTGCACACCTTGAAGGTCGGCAACGGAGACGGCGTCGCGACTCGGGGCTTCTTCTTCGCCGGCGCAGGCGAGCTGGGAACACTTCTCGTCGCCGAGGAGCAAGCGTCTTGTTCAGGTTCCTTATGGGACTGCACCAGAGGACAGAGGCCCATCGAGGCGTGAGAAGAAACCCTAGCTGCTGCTAGGCAAGAAGTAGGGGGGACTGCAAACGGAAGCGAGCGGCCGCTGCGAAGCGAACCCGGCCGTATCATACCTTGAAAGCCTTTTGCTCTAAGGCCTGCAAGAGAAGCGGCTTCGTCGTCGTCATGGGCGGCGCTGCCGGCATGTCGCCGAAATTCCGCGTCGACGAGTCAAAGAATTCCTGCTGACGGAACGTCGGCTTCGTCATCAGTGCTGCCGCTGGCACGTCGCCGCCGTAGCTGGAGTACGGCTGGTTGCCGCCGGCGTACAGGGACGACGACGCGCTCTGCGACTCTGCTGCCACGGGCGCCGCGCCGTCAGCAGCGTGGAGATGCTGACCGAGCAAGAAGTGGCGGCCAGCGTCGCCGTGGAGCTGGAGCAACGCGTTGAAGTTGAAGCTGGTGGTCGCCGTCGGCGCTCTCCCGCCCCTGTCGTCGTCCATCGTGCAAATCGCCATGCATCAGCATCGCGCATGTAACCGTGGAGAGAAATGAGAATGTCAGGTTGAGAAATGAGAATAATTCTCGGCTTACATGTAGGCTTGCGTCCAATTATCCATATGATGGGGTGGATCAGTGAGGAAGGACGGCGGGGCGGCAGCGTCGACGACGTGCAAAGTTGGCCGGAAATTTATCGAGTTGGTGGTCGTCGCCGCCGCCGACTCGGCAGCGTCCACCTGGTCCGTGGCCGGAGCTGTGGAGCAGGGAGAACCGGCATCGGCGGCGGCAGCAGTACGCGCAGAGCTCCACCACTCGTCTGCCATATGAGCCGCCGGTTTGCTAGAAGCAAAGCGTCCTACCGAAAATCAAGATGACGCGATGTATATGGAAGGATTTTGGCTGGTATTTTGACGCTTGCCGGGCTTGGAATGAAATTTAACGTGATATAGACGGTGACCTATATATATATATATGGGTATGGACGTATGGTGGGATCATTTTGTGGAGGGCACAGGAGTCGATCTCTGACTTGTGAACACTCTGACCTTTTGGACACAGCTAGTTTTGGTCGTAATTAAGGCCCTAACTGTTTGTTGTTTTTTTAGTGAAACCTTAACTGTTTGTTGATTGGATTAGGATATATAGTATCCGCCTATACTAGTAGGCATACTGCGTGTACTGCGTGTACACAGTCACGCGGCGCGGGCTTCGTGTTCATGGACAGTGGGGCCAGAGAAACATAAAAGGAGTACTGAGCGTAAGTAGTGATCAAGGATGTGAATATGAGATGTAAATTGTTAACTGAAAATTGGTTTACCCGTCATATATATATATACCAACAAAGATGGTAATATTGACTTTCCCGTCAAGAACATGCATATCCTATTTGCGTTACCGTTGGATGCATGGGTTCACATTTATGTATGTGTGTAGCAGGAGACTAGTAGCGTAGACACATGCTCTTATTAAGAGCAAAGTTTTCGTAGTATCTAGGTTACACATGCTCTTAAGAGCACCCGCGGTGGCAGACCTCAATGCGGTGCCTCAAAATTTCCCTTTCTTGTTGTGAACCAAATTGATGGTGGCTTGTGTAGCATGTGTGATTTATGGCTTTGTACCGTGTTGTTTGCGAGCAAGGAAAGTTAGGACTTGATGTTCTGTTAGTACTAAGCGTAAAAAGCAACGGTGATTAGCTATGGCCGTGAAGGCTCAGCTCGGTCAATATCCTCGGACGTTTCTTTCCTGTTTCTTCATTAAAAAATAAGTCTTGGATCAGTGGCATAGCTAGGATCTAAAGCAAGGATGGTCCATATTTTTAGATGTAAAATCAAACTACAAATGATCTTTGTAATTTTATAATTTTAGAGAGCTTATCTACTATAGTTTAACTTTGAACAAAATTTTAGTGTGGTCCATGAACCACCTATATCCACCTAGCTAGCTCCGCCTATACTTTGAATGTGAGCAGACGAACTCTTGTCTTGCTCGTTATTACTATATAGTTCAGAGTTCAGCAAGCAAGTCAAGTTTTCAGGATGCAGCCATGAGGCATCATCACCTAGTAGCTGCTTACAAATTACACAGTTACACATGTCAGCACGGCTGATTGTTGTGTACGTGACGTCAGGCTGGCGTCGCGCCGGGGCGGGGCGGGGAGGAGGGCCCCACACGCTCGCACGCGTGCCTCCCGGCGCCTACGTACCGTTGGTTCCGCAGCCGCAGGCGGGGCCGACCAATTTGCTGGTTGCTTGCAGTCAAAAGCCCCGAAAGCGATGGTCGCGGACGCCTGCAACGCTCGTCCATCGGCGACCTCAGCTCCGGCCACACCAGCACTCCAGCAGTGTCCAGCAGTACACTCCTACTAGTCAACTCATAGAGGCCTTGTTTAGTTCACCCAAAAACCAAAAAATTTTTAAGATTTTCTGTCACATCGAATATTTTGACACAAGTATGAAGCATTAAATATAGATGAAAATATAAACTAAATCGCGAGACGAATCTTTTGATCCCAATTAGTCCATAATTAGACAATATTCACCACAAACAAACGAAAGTGCTACGGTAGCGAAATCCAAAATCTTTTCGCATCTAAACAAGGCCAGAGTCTAATGCCCTAGACTCCTGTAGTGGTAACAATCTTCTTTGACCTTCATCAGCCTGTTGTGGAATCTCTGCACGTAGCTAGGGAAACTTTTGTCCGAGTATCCGTGGACAGAATGGTGAAAGTGCGAGGCTTTGACCTTGTTTAATTCACCCGAAATCCAAAAAGTTACCCTGAAATTCAAAAAGTTTTCAAGATTTCTTGTTACATCAAATTTTGCGGCACATGCATGAAGCATTAAATATAGACGAAAATAAAAATTAATCACAAAGTATGACTGTAAATCGTGAGACGAATCTTTTGACCCTAGTTAGTTTATGATTGGATAATATTTACCACAAACAAACGAAAGTGCTACAGTTGTGAAATCCAAATTTTTTTCGCATCTAAACAAGGTTTGTCCGATTGGGATTTTTTTTTGTTGTAAAAAAAAGATTGGGAATTTCGGAGCAGCTCCGCCGCCCGCCGTCTGAGAGCCAGAGCCTCACCTTGCTTACGTAGTCAACAGCGGACGAGAGAGAGAGAGTCAACGACAACCGCGTGCAAGAATAATGCCAGATTATTGTCACTTGTTTGTCAATGCAAATCAGAGACCGACACATGCAGGGAAACTGCATGCTCGACAGGCGGCGCATCGTCGCCAGAATCCGCTTTGGTTGGCGTATATACGTCACGACGCGGCGGACGCCGGTGCGCTGTGGATGGGGGAGCCGCTGACTGATTACTGACGCCGGCGAGAGAAGACAATTGCAAGAGGAGCAGGAGCCCGACGACGAGTCGGCGATCATGGCTAATCAACCTAATTAACTACTTCATGGCGGCTACAAGCGGACGAGGTTAGTTACGAGTAGCTAGGACGCAATTGCTACGAGGGAGAATAGGAATTAATCAGTTCAGGGTTTAGCCAACGTAAAGCTTTCTGTAAAGCTCTTTGCTTCGCAGAGGCAGAGCTAGCTAAAATCCCAACCATGCGCCTTGCATTGCATGTTGTTAAGTACTAGTAAATTAACAAACAAGGGGTCGTATGCTGGTACTCCCCTTATGGTCCAGTTGTTGTGTTTGTGGGTTTTATTTATTGATAGAGTACTCTTATTTACATATGACACAACTTTCAGAATCTCTGTTTCTGCCCCCGTGTAAGTTTTTCCAACAAACCTTGTACCCTTGTGGTCATCGTATCCCTGCAAACTGTGTTTTTCTAGTCGACAAGATTTTTTGAATGAGACTGGAGGGGTTTACACCCCTACAACACTTTATTAATAGCAAAAAGTAACAATAACAGTAGCCACAGAAAGAAAAAGAAAAGGAAAAGAGAGATAACCAAAGCTACCAGAAAAACAAGGGGAGTGCGCAACAAATGCCCACGCACCTCAACACCACAACCTTACTGAGATCTAGGAAACAAAGAAATTGACAAAGAAGAGCAGCACCAGGGCTGACCAAAACCTTGCTAAGCTAGAGATGCAGTCCATGTTTCAATTTCTGGGAAGTAGCTTTGTTTTACTCTTAAAAGCAGCATCTTCATTTCACTCTTGAAGTTAGCCAATGTCAGATGCACCGCCGGGTTGATTTGCCTGAAGATGAGGTCATTTCTTGCCATCCAGATTGCCCAGGACATTAGAATGATTATTTCCATGAAGATCGACACCCCCAGCTGATCTTTGAATTGCTGTAGGATCTGGAATGGATCAGCATCCAGGTCCACCTGTAAATTAAGAGTTGCCCAACACTGTTGAGCGAAGTTGCATTCTAATAGCAGGTGTGCCAAAGTTTCTTCAACTGAACTGTTACATAAAACACAAGTGTAGTCTGGCAACTGCATTCTCTTCCTTTTCAGCAATTCTCTTGTGCTTAATCTGTCTTTAAGCACTAGCCAAAAGAAAACCTTATGTTTGGCCTGACAGGAAGATCTCCATATCCAATCAAAAGCCGGGTGAACTCCTTGATGACCTTTTAATTGTCTAGGCCTTTTTAACTGAGAAAATGCAGGTTATTGACTCATTGTGCAAAAATACCAGCCTTGTTCCCTGATGTAATCCTATACCTTATCTTTTTATGTAATCAGAATGTTTGTAGTGTTTCCTATAGTTTCTTATAACTTTATTCGGTATGGAATTGGGTGTGACCATGCAACGATTGAGTTTGCCCATCGGTTTTATTAATCGATTATCTGGGTATTTCATCAACAAAAGAAGTATCCACATCAAACAGGCTATGGTTGAACTACAACCTCTTGCAACGAAAAAAACTACAAAAAACAGAGATCTAGCTAGGCAGCAAAACACGAGAATGAAATGGTATAAGGAAGATTTTTTAACAGTTCTTGGAGGGGGGATCCCCTACCTGATTGATTTTATTGATGTTAGCTCTCAAATAGCCATATAAGTTTACAAATACGACATCATTCAGTACCTATGATGGGATGTATAGGGGCAAATGAGTGTACAATGTATTTGCAATGACCTTGAACCCCGTATTTTGAGTCCAATCGAGCGGCAAAGCTATTAGGATATATATATATATATAGCTTGCACATTGCTGATAGTGGCCTCTCATGATAAAGAAACGTTGACAAAGCCACTGATCTGAGGAGAGTGAAACATATGAGACGTACCCACGCTAGAGTGCATCAAGTTTGAACTGAAAAACTGCGAACACATGTTATTAGCCGCGTAACTCAATTGGACGGAGAAAATAGAATTAGAATCCATTGCCCCACAGCCAAAACACCACAAGAGCCTCCCAGCCACCGCCGCCACCACCGGCCTCCCCGCTATATCGTCTCGGTCCTTCTCCTCTCTCTTAACTGGTGATCTCGCTAGCGGATAGAGAAGCAGGGACCCAATCTCTTTTTCTTTATTTTTTTTGTAGTTTTTTTGATCCTCATTGATTTAGGGTTATGGTTTCTAGTATCATCGATGAGGTGGTGGCAATGATTGTGCTTTAGAATAAGGTCTCTCTAGTCTCTCCCTACCTTGACAAAATTCGATTTGGCATTGGCGAACGGTTGTGAGAGTTTGGTGCATCTTCAGATCTTGCCATTTGGTGTGTTATTAGTGAAAGGAGTTGATTGGCTTTCAATGCGGCAATCCCGACCTCTTCTTTTGATCGCTTTATATTAAGGCTTGAAATCTTCAACACTATTCTGATGCTCAAGGATTATAAACTTGTGTTTCTTGAAGCGTTCCTCCAATGGATACTCTTTCAGTGGGTACTAGGTCTCACTGACAGAGGCGAGCAATTTTTGTAATCTTCAAAGTCTTATCTAGCGAGGGTGTTTTGCAAGTGTCTTTTTTCTTTGTTGTCTTTTCAGTGTGATCTTGAAGCTCCAACAAGCAATGAAGGATCGATCAAAGAAAGATAACAACCAATTTAGTCTTTAATTTACTATTACTTTTTAGAGGTTGATTTATGTCTTGTTGTCCAACTTTTATACTTGTCTTTGTTTTATATATAGCATTCTTGATGTCTTTATATAAAACAATCCATTGCCTCCTCCTGCATGTAAAACGGATGGTCCATCACAAACGTCAAGAAGTGTCAAAGTTATGCCCAGTGATGCAATCAGGGCCTCTTGTCCTTTCAGCAATCGTCCTTAAAGATCCGCGAACGCGATTGTGACTACCAGGAAGAGACTTGACCTGATTACCGTCCAGATCTTTTTTTCGTCAAGGTCTGATTCCCTGGAAATAAACGCGTGAGTGGATTTGTTTGGCCAGTTAGTCAACACGCTCACGACGTCAAATCGAGGCGTTGACTAGCGCTAGGCGTGCTTCCCTTTGAGCATACAGCACGATCAGTGCCGAGATAGAGTAGTACCTATCGTCAAGGTATTTTCCTCATGCAGCCATGGAGGCCAAGGTAATTAAAGCACAAAGGATGTCTCTTACTCTTATGTTTACACGAGAACGTACTGGTCACATCTCTTTTGCAGTGCACGTCTGCTACTGCATACGTAGCACGAAGATGTTAGAGTTTAGAGCATATATCCAATAGTGTTTCAAAAATTCACTCTATAAATCATCATTTAAAAATACATTTGTAAAAAAATGTTTTCTTTATTTTTTCACTCTTCAATAGTTTCTCTGTACCTTGCACTCTAAGAGTCATTCTCATTTTCGAATTCAAAATAGAAGACAACTATATTTGTATAATCAGTTAAAAAAGGTATTGAAAGATATTTTTCATCAAAGATTCTTTTAAAGTTGCTCTTACCTCTTAGGCCAGTCTCAATGCATATTTCATGAGAGTGTCATACACATTAAATAGGGTGCCACATAAGCAAAATTGCTGACTTGGGCAGGGTCATTAAATGAAGGAGTTTCATCAGATGAGAGAGGAGTTTCATCCCCATAAAACTTTTATGGCTCGGTTACCTAGTTTATAATCTTAATAACTGTATCATGAAACTATACATTGAGACTAGTCTTACACGCTAGAGCACACGATGCCAGTCCTCACTGCCAACGAGTTGGCTCGAGTAATGCGTCGACCACCACTCTTTTTGGGTCATTATTGTTCATTTGGATCTAGCTTAACAAACAAATTTCTTCATATCACCATTTGCACGAAATTTTAAAATTTGTGTTCAAACCCAAGCATAATCCAAATTAAATTTTGATTGTGCTATTATTTTTATAATAAATCCTTCAAAACAAATCTAATTATCATATTTCATATAAAAGCAATAAAAGATTTTTAGCTGGACAATATTTTAGGTTTTGGAAAAAAAATATTATGCCGTCGCAAGAAAAGATTCATAGGTTTGGAAGAATACTATTTTATATTTACAAGAATAAAAAATTCTAGGTTCTAATGGATGATTATTCCATAATATTTGTATCAAGTAGTAAAAGAAGATAACATCTAAGGGATATTGTGAGAACAATTGAAATATATTGCCGAACATTCTAACATATAACATACTACAACATCTCGTAGATTATTGGCTCATTTGGAGGTGAAAGGATGTGTGGAAATAATAAGGAGAAAATAAGGTTTCCAATACAAACGTATATGAGGGAAAAACATATAGAAGTGGTTAGGGTGATTATAAACAGTTTAAATTTTGTGATTTAAATTATCATCTATCTTTTAGAAGTGTCATGTTGAAAATGATTGGGAAAAAATACAATAAATATATACTTTACATGTTTAGTGACTTAGAAAATTCATTGATTTAATAATTGTGAACTATTTTTTTTTAGGAAATGTTTTTTAGAAGTGCTGGCGATGGGGCACGGGCGACTCGGAATTGATTGACGACACAAATTGCAATTTCGTCTCCGTGCGGCCCAGCACATTACCAGGGTCACATGGCCCACCCCGTCCCAGGTTGCTTCAGCTCACCCACAGCGCGCTACGTGGGGAGCTCGGAACGCTCAAAAACCAGCTGGGTCCGGGGGCCTTGCCGCAGTTGCCCGCCACGCTGCAGCGCTCGGCCCGAGGCCGAATTGCTCGCGATCAGGCACGGCACGGGTCGTCGAGAAAAACACGCGCCGTCCGGCCGGGCACGGCCGGTTCGAAAGGCACAGCACAAAGCTGCGGCTCCGACTCGATCCAGCGACCAGCGGTACCCGCTCGCTGCACGTGGCTTAGGCACTCCAATGCTAAAAAACCACCATAGTTTCTATAGCTTCAAGACTTCTCAACCAGAAACTATTCTTTCCAATGCAAATATATACAAGTAGTTTCTATAGAGAAAGGAATTTAATGAATACTTGTATGCAACACAAATAAACAAGGATCAGTTGTGCCAAACATTATGTAGCCTTTCTTGATACACTATATTTAAAGTGGATCACACTTCAGTTTCACGCTTGCATGCAAGGAAAGACTGATAAATTAACTGAAGACAAGGGACTGCATTTCAGCTACTTGATGATCGCCTAAATCATCTATAATTTCTTGCTCTTGAAGATCAGTAGGATCGATGCTGCCATCTTCATCCATGCACTACAGATGCAGTAAAAAAATAATGCACATCAGTTTCTTGCCCGCACGCAAAAAAAAAATAGTGGTTATGCACTTAATCAATTTCACAGAATTAAATAGTTTCAGTGAAAACTGAAATTAGCACTGATACTTCTACTAAAATGAATAATAGAAAAGAATAGGCGCTGTAGCAGTCAATGTTTGGCAATAGGGGTAGAAAGATATATGAGCACTGACGAAGGCAGCAGAGGTAGGCACTGACCACCTCATCCTAATGTTGCTTCCGCTGCAGGCCTTCCTCTTCTCGTAAGCCATCGTCTCTGGTTCCCAGCTCCCCTCCGCTTCGCTTCGTCGAGCACCACCACCACCTCTGTGCCCTTGCTTGGCGGCAGTGCGAGCAAGAGTCTACGACGGCGAGGGCGGCCACACAGGCTCTATCCATGGCAGCGATGGGGCTGAGCGAGCTCCGTCTGCCCCGGCGACGGCGGCCACACGAGCTTCATCCACGCTGGTGGTCACGCGTGGTCTGCAAGTCAGGAGAGCGCGCGGGAAGGAAGCCGGCAGGGATGGGGAGGGAGGCGCACGGGATCTGGGAGGCTCCATGGAAACCACTGCCGTCTTCCCCAACGCAGACGCGCGTCGTTTCTTTCGCCTCGGTTCGCTCGTAGACGTCGAGTCTATCTTAGACTCGGTTTCTTCAGTTTTAGCTCTCTTTCTTTCATAAATACAGTGTCACATCAGTAAAATACAATAAATTAAAGATAATAAATGACTATAAAAATTATAATAGAGTCTGTATCGAGAGTGCCAGACTGCAGCAACTGAACCGTGGACCACGAACAACAAACTGGTCCGTACGTGTATCGTGCACGTGTTTCCTGTCTCTCTCCGCCAAGCAGACGAGCGTGTCGGCCGGGTCCTTGCCTTCTTGCAATGTGCCCACGACATTTATTTCTTAGAATTATTACAAGTTAACATACAACTATAATTCTATATTTTTTTCCCATTTCTATGTTGAAGATATATTGCATTGTAAAGATATGCTAATTGCCGGGACAATAGCTGTAGCTCCTCACACCGGTTGACGAAAATGACTCCTTTTGTCGTGTGTGTTCAGTGCCAGGGGCGGAGCCAACGGAGGCCGACACCCCCCCCCCCCACACAAAAAAATGAGTAGGGACACCGAGCGCCGTACGGACTTCCACTATTAATACAATCCCCCCCTCCCCAACACCCCCTGACCACACAGGCACACACACGACAACAAAAAAAATTAGTACAATCCTACATTTTTTATTTATATTTAATGAAAGAATATAACAACACTATTATTATATATACCTATTAATATCTTCTACGCTCGTCTAATAAACGTGTCATTCTTATTCTCTAAGAAGTTAAATATTTCTAACTTTAAATAAACTAGGAGGATTTCCCACGTGTTGCCGCGGGTAGGAAGAAAAAATATAAATATGATTTTACTGTAGTTTATCGAGTCATCTACAAATTGACTACTAAAACTATATTTTTTTTTTGCTCACAAAAAAAGTTTTAGTAGTCAATTTCTAAGAGGAAGAGAGAAGGTCACGTGAGAGAATAATTGCTAGCATTATGCATGTATGGTTATGTGTAGGTAGTTGTATCCACTACTGAAACCATTTGTGAATGGACATTTAATTACATGCGGCAGCAGTAGAAGTGGATGATGACGTGGCACAAGGAGATACAGGAGAATTAGCTTAGTGGGGTTTGTCTTTATAGGATATTTAGATATAAAAAAATATTGATGTTTATAGTACATAATTAGTCACCAGATAGATGGTTTAATATACTTTTGTAATAAACTTATCTAGAGAGGTAAATATTACTGAATTTCAAGAAACCTAGTTAAGGCCTTGTTTAGTTTCAAAAAATTTTGGAAAATCGACACTCTAGCACTTTTGTTTGTTTGTGGTAAATATTGTCCAATCATGGACTAACTAGACTTAAAAGATTCGTCTCATCAATTCCGACTAAACTGTGCAATTAGTTTTTATTTCCGTCTATATTTAATACTCCATGCATGCGTCTAAAGATTCGATGTGACGGAGAATCTGAAAAATTTTGCAAAATTTTTTGGGAACTAAACAAGGCATAAATGTGAGTTTCATAGCAATACTTTTTAGGGGCGGAGGGAGTAGGTAGATAATAATAAAATTATAAAAAGACTAAATCGGTAGATTTTGAGATTTATGAAGTCGTTGTAGAGCCTACTTCATTGAGTATGTTACATACCATTAAAAGATTAGCGCTTTAGATTCTAGAATACATAAATAAATGCGAGCAATCGTGTCAGGTCGATAAATCAACCCAGACAATCGACAAAAAAAACATACTTAGTTGAGTCACACCCGGTTTTTACTAGTTTTTTTCAGCCGTCCCCTGCATCAATCAGAACATAAAAAAAACTCCTCGTCCTATCTTTGAATGCCTTCAATCAACTAATAACAATTAGGGCCTTGTTTAGTTGCAAAATATTTTGCAAAATGTAAATAGTATCAATTTCGTTTGTATTTGATAAATATTGTCTAATCACGCACTAACTAGACTCAAAAGATTCGTCTCGTCAATTCCGACCAAACTGTGTAATTAGTTTTTATTTTCATCTATATTTAATACTTCATGCATACGTCTAAAGAAAAATTTTGTAAAATTTTCTGGGAACTAAACAAGGCCTAGAAGAAATCTATCGTCTCTCAATCTAACATAGAGTGAGAGCTATCCTATCTCCACTTATCCCCAAACCAAACATACAATAGCTGGCTGGGCAAGGCCCAGGAGCAAAGCAACCGCACATGTGTGCGTTTCAGCATTTCATCACCGTACAGCCCGAGGAACAAAACACCTTTTTTTTTAAAAAAAAAAACCGGCCGCCGGCTACATAATTTAAGCGTTGCACCACCCGGCTGATGATCCGGGCCTTGTTTGCTTGCAAAATTTTTTGCAAAATGTAAATAGTATCAATTTTGTTTGTATTTGATAAATATTATCCAATTATGGACTAACTAGGCTTAAAAGTTTCGTCTCGTCAATTTCGATCAAACTGTGTAATTAGTTTTTATTTTCGTCTATATTTAATACTTTATGTATACGTCTAAAGATTCGATGTGACGTGGAATCTGAAAAATTTTACAAATTTTTTTTGAAAACTAAACAAGGCCCTGATGAAGCCAGCTGTGTGTGGCGATCCATCCATGGACGCCGACCGCGCTGCCGAGCCTGTCGGCAGACGATCGACGGGGGAGAAGAGCGGGACACGAGCATACTATAATGCGAGCGGCCGCCGGGGCCGGGGACATTCCCTTTTGCGATCCATCCATCTGACGATCGACATTGATACCCCTACGTGCACCTAGCAGGTCTAGGTCTAGGCATGCAGCTCCATGCTCCTCCTATCTGCTACTGCTGGAGTGCTGCTAGCTGCCTGGATGACGCCGCGTCGCCGCCGTGTGGTCACCACGCCCCCCCGCCCCGGCCGGCCCATCCGAAACAGTAGTAGCCAGCGGCGCCGCGCCAGTGCGCCACCGCAGTTATAGGCGCTTGCATGCATGGAGCAGATGAGATCGGTCGGTCTCCGTCGGGTCGGTTGATTTCATGGGAACGGATAGGGCTCGTGAGGCTTACAAACGCGAGCACGCACGTTGAGAGGCCACGGCCGCAGATGCCCCGCCCTGCCGGCCGGCTCCTCCGCCTTTTGCAAAGGCGGGCCACGGACAGCGACGGCACGCACGCACGGCCGGGCCGACGGGCGATCGACACGGCCAGTTCATACTCGCTGGAACCAGAGAGCTGCTGCTGCCGTCGCGCGCACGGATGACCAAGACGCCTGGGGCGAGAGTGGGAGTGGGAGGGGCACACCGGGCGCGGGCGGCCGGTGGCAGCCATGTGCGGGGCGCGGCACAGGGGAGGGGCAGCAAAAAGGAATGTCCCGACATGTCACCGGGTGCGGACACGAGACGTGATCGGTCGTCGTCGTCGTCGTCGTCCCCGGCCGGGGCCGGGGCCGCTTTCACGTACTTTTCCCCCGTGGCCCGGCCGCGCGGATGCCCGTGACGTGCAGTTTTGGGCGCCTATGAAGCTCCGCGTCGCCATTATTGGCAGCCGCGCGCGCGGACGGTCCCCGGTCGGTACTCGATCGGTAGCGTGTTCGTACGCACGAGCTAGCGCGCGCTGGCCGCCGGCCGGGTACCTTATCTACGGTGTTCGACAGGGTGACACACGCGCCCCTGGCTAGCACAGCCTAGCACTAGCAGCCGAGCGACACCCAGCAGATGTCAAGGAAAAGGGGTGGCATGGCAATGGTGGTATTGGTACCCATCTACAGTTCTGCACGCGGTATATATAGTAGTAGTAGTAGTAGTAGTACAAGTCTACGGCACAGAATAAATATACTCCATATGATCTTTGGGCTGCCACTGACACTGTGTCATTTTCAACGAAAATGCAATTAGCTCGGCCGCTCGGGGGCATGGCAGCTAGGACAAGATGATTCCCGCCGATTTTTTTGCATGACGCGACGCGACGATCGAGCTAGCCGTAGGGCCAGCCACCACCATGCGAGCGCACTAGCGAGCGACGGGAGCGACGCGAGTGCTGCCTATTCGCGTCGTGTCAGCCGGAAAAGCGCGCGGGGCGTGATCTGGAAATCGTGGCGCGCAGGCAGCGCTAACCGGCGAAAGCAAAGCCCCCGTCGAGATCGTCTTGCCGGGATGAGCTGCATGCACACACAAGTTGTTGCGTGCGCGCGCGACGCCACCGCTTTTTTGACTCGACCACTTGGATGCGATTCGTCGGGAGGACGTACGGCCCTAGCTGGCTGGCTCCGTGATATATATTCATATTCCGAGACAGGAGCGCGCGGAGCGCCACGGCCGTCGCATGCGTCGCCGGCCGGCATGGCCATGC
>Ga0182004_10001384_pt1 | contig 17628 bp, 16 predicted proteins | sample Sormic07211540_1_FD_120479 | JGI IMG/M metagenome (GOLD analysis project Ga0182004, IMG submission 120479) | Endophyte microbial communities from Sorghum bicolor roots, Mead, Nebraska, USA - 072115-40_1 MetaG | ecosystem: Host-associated > Plants > Roots > Unclassified | place: USA: Nebraska...
GTTCGTCGAGAAAGCTGTACGCACACCCCCTACCTGGCGCGCCACTGTCGACGAAAGCTGGTCGGCAGTCTACCTTGGGGTATGCCCACGGTAGTAGTTTATCGGTAGACGGTGCGCAAGCTACGAACTTGATGGTGACGCAAGACACAGATAAGGTTTTTATCCAGGTTCGGCCGCCGTGTGGGCGTAATACCTACGTCCTGCGTCTGATTGTATTGTATTGTATTGAGAGAATAATGTGCCCTAAGCGGGGTCCCTTGCCCCTCCTTATATAGTCCGGAGGACAGGGTTACAGATCTGGAAACTAATCCTAGTTGGTTATAATTGCCATAGATAGTTCGATATCAATTCCTATTCCAACCGACTAGAATCCTGCTTGATCTTCACGTCTTGTTTCCTTGCGCGAAACTCCAAGCAGTCGGATCAAGCTTCGGGCTTGTCTCGTAATGGGCCAACCCTCCTGGCCCAAGTCTAGCCGTAGGGATATAGGGGTTTATACCCCCACATTTTTTAAATTTATTTTGGCTCCATTATTCTTAAATAAGAAAATAGACATTCTTATTACCATGCTTAGTACTAGGCCTCGGACTGGGCCAAAAGTGAGGCCCATGAGCCATGTCTACACCTCGGCCTTGTGGGGCATCAAGGCCTCAGTAGTTGCACGCTCACTGTAGGCCGTAGGATGCAGAATCGTTTTCTAAGGTGATTGTGACGTTGAACTGATTTCTTGTCTCATTTGGTCTTTTGATCTGATCCGGTGAGATGCATGATCGAGAGGCGTGCATGGGAGAGAGAGAGAGGGGGGAAGGGAACGATCTATTTTTTTGGTGTGTGTGTGGGTGGGTGGGGGGGGTGTTTAGTTAGCCTTGTTTAGATAGGAAAATAGTTTTTTGATTTTAACACTGTAGAATTTTTGTTTTTATTTGACAAATATTGTCTAATTATGGAGTAACTAGGCTTAAAAGATTCATCTCGCGATTTACAGGTAAATTATGCAATTAGTTTTTATTTTCATCTATATTTAATGCTCCATGCATATAACGCAAGATTCGATGTGACGGAGAATTTTAAAAAGTTTTTAGTTTTTTTGGGTGAACTAGGCATTGTTTAGATCCAAAATTTTTTTTGAATTTTGACACTGTAGCATTTTCGTTCTTATTTAACAAATATTGTCCAATCATGGAGTAACTAGGCTAAAAAGATTCGTCTCGCGATTTATAGGCAAACTGTGCAATTAGTTTTTGTTTCCATCTATATTTAATACTCCAGGCATGTGCCGCAAGATTTGATGTGACAGAGAATCTTGCAAAGTTTTTTGTTTTGGGGGGTGAACTAAACAAGGCTAAGTTCACCTAAAATCCAAAAACTTTTCAAGATTTTCAATCACATTGAATATTGTGGCACATATATGAAATATTAAATATAGATGAAAAAAATAACTAATTGCATAACTTATTTATAATTTACGAGACAAATCTTTTAAGCTTGGTTAGTCCATAAATAGACAATAATTATCTAATAAAAACGAAAATACTATAATATCTATTTTTTTCACCTCCTCAACTAAACATGGCCTACACATAAAAAAGAATGTGATCCATTAAAGTTATGAATTATTTACGGGCCAAATACATCGAACCAAAACAGTTCCTTAGTTTTTTAAGGGAGGCTGATGCATGACGGACAGTATTTAACGATTTCAGCAAACCGTGCACATTTTGCATGGATAAAACACGGGCAGCATTCAAAACACGGGTTGATTTGGATATCGGAATCAAACCCAAGACCTTACTTTATAAAGCCAAAAAAGTTGCATTAGTACCACGTAGAACAGTTCTGGTACTAGTCTTAGGGATATATATAATGCACATTCGTAGAATCCAACGGTCATCTAAAACGGCGAGTTTTGGAGAACCTGACCAACCCATGTCCGGCAGCAGACTGCAGACCGGATCAATTCATACCAGACCCACCCGCCCAACCAAACCCGTTGAAGAAACAAGCTTTCTTGCCAAATCCAACCTCGCAACGAATAGTAATCACGCCCCCAGCATCCGCACGTCCATTCCCCATCCGACGGCCGGTACCGCTCGACACGGTTTCAATGTTCCCTTCGCCCCCACACAACCATAATTGTGAAGGAGGGACCGCCAGCGTCACCACCACTATCCATTTTCATTCAATCCGTCCGCGCCGGCGCGCCTCCATTCCTCTCGTCGTTTCCCTCTCCCTCCTTCCTTCTTGGAGGACCTCCGTCGCCGAAGGATTGAGCAAAGATGATGATGACGCGGGCGTCGATGGGGGCGATGGATGCGGCGGCGGTGGACGAGGTGGTGCGTCGCCTCGTCGAGGGCGGCCGCGGGGGCCGGCAGGTGCAGCTGTCCGAGGCCGAGATCCGCCAGCTCTGCGTCGAGGCCAAACAGGTGCTGCTGTCGCAGCCAAACCTCCTGCGCATCCACGCGCCCGTCAAGATCTGCGGTGGGCCTCCTCCTTTCGTGCACCTCACCTCACCTCACCTCACCTATGCATGTGCATGCTCCCATTTTGGGTTGGGCTCCATGTTCTGTTCAATCCGGGTCGGATTCTGATTGCTGCGGCGCGGTTGGGTTGGATTTCTGATTGCTGCTGCGTTCCGGTGAGTCCGTGCATGTGCCGTGTTCATTGCGGCGGTTATGGGAAATTGCTACTTCCTGGATTCATCATCATTAATCGATTCTCGATTCATTGATGCTCGTTTAATTCCTCATTTTTACAGCAAGCGTTTTAATTTTAGGCATTGCAAGGTGCTAAAATATGCAGTCTGTGAATGCCTCGTCATTGTTCCTGTCTCATGATCGATAAGCTGGGTTGCCACGGTATTTGCTATTTGGGTACGCCTGGCCTCATCCTTTTGTGCATTTATGGGAGGAAGGAAACCGCACTTTTGGTTACCTGTTCCTGCATGCTTTGTGCGTTTTTGGTAATGCTTGGTCTGGAAGTGTAATGCCATTATCAAAGCTTGCACCCTTCCCTGATGGAAGGGTGAAAAAGATATGCTGGCTAGTGCTGCTTCTTGTTGGTGTTGGAGGTTGGTAGTCTCATTAGTATGGATTTTGGAGTCATGGCAAAAGTTGGTAGAAAAAGCTAGGCTTGGCTTGTGCGCATTGCATCATTGTTCTATTGTCTGATAGATTGTTTGAAATGGATGATTCAAAATTATTGAGTACATTCTTCAGGTGTGTACCTGGATTGCATTTCTAGTGCTTAGTTGCCTGCACTGCAGGAAATTCTGATGATTGTTTGGATCACAACTAAAACTTTGTATGTACATATGTGTTGTGAACAGAGGAAGAATAGCTGCATTACATTATCCCTATCATATGGTAGCCTCCCTGCTCCAAATGCTGCTTCACCATGGTTATGTTGTTTCTTTGGTGTACAATCTCTTCCCATTGAGTAATTTCATTCTAAAGCACACTGTCAATTTTTTCCAGGCACTAGTAGGCACCCTAGTAAGCAATGATATGACTGGTTTATGTGTAGTACTTGTGATTTGACACTGTAACTTTGGTGTACCCCTAAATCACGAGCAAAAGCTTGACATAACACTGCTCATGAATAATTTTACCACTCTGTGATTGGCTATATCTTAAGCAATCATGCATGTAGTTGAGTCTTATAGAGAAGTCAACTCTAAGCACTTACTGTCTAACCAAACATGATATTTGCTTCTGTGGTGAGGTTTATAAAACTGAAGGCCTTTGACTATTGGAATTGCATTATGTTGAATTTACCATTCTTGGGATGTTGTAGTGTACAACTGTCAGATTTTGCAGCACCATATATTGCAGATCCTATCATCATGAATTCATGATGCACGAATGGTCATTTTGTGTAAATCAGGGAAGGAAAATTACACATAGGAGAAAAAATGCCCTTTGACATATGAGCGTCCCCTTATGCTGTGCATCTCTCAATTTCATCCTGACCTTTAGTTATGATGTTGTTTCGATTGATACCTGCTTGGTTGCTTTAAATTCCTTAGAAGAAAAAAGTTTCATCTATGTATGTTGTCTTCCTGGTCATTTCTGCATATGTACAGAAGAGAGATACAATTTATTGTGTTTCGGCCTTTTCTTATGCTTTGAAACTTGTCTCTAAGGAACGCACATGCAATGTGACATGCAGGTGATATCCATGGACAGTTTGTTGATCTCTTGAGGCTTTTCGATTTGGGTGGTTATCCTCCAACTTCAACTTATATTTTCCTTGGAGACTATGTGGATAGAGGCAAACAAAGCTTAGAAACCATATGTCTGCTTCTGGCATACAAGTTGAAGTACCCTGATAATATATACCTTTTAAGGGGAAACCATGAAGATGCCAAAATTAACAGAGTTTATGGTTTCTATGATGAATGTAAAAGGAGATTTAATGTTCGACTCTGGAAGATATTCTGTGATTGCTTCAACTGCTTGCCTATGTCAGCACTTATTGATGACAAAGTATTATGCATGCATGGTGGCCTCTCACCAGAGTTGAATAGCTTGGATCAAATAAAAGATATTGAGAGGCCTACTGAAATTCCTGACTATGGTCTTCTGTGCGATCTCCTTTGGTCTGATCCTAGTCATGATACAGAAGGATGGGGGGAGAGTGATAGAGGTGTTTCTTGCACTTTTGGTGCAGATAAGCTTGTCGAATTTTTGGATAAGAATGATCTCGACCTTGTGTGCCGAGCTCATCAGGTAAACAAATGTATTTCAACCATTAGTCTTTATTTTCAATTTTCATTCTACAGTGCTGTGGGTGTTTAAGTGTGTGTCATTGGGATTTTCCCCCCTGTGTTTCAGACCTTTCTTCTTAACGAAATGATATGCAACTCTCTTGTGTGTTGAAGAAATAATATTTTATTTTCTTCTTTTGAGATTCATGTCACATTTTTTAACGTAATTGTCCTTACCTCCCTAGGTGGTAGAAGATGGCTACGAATTCTTTGCAGAAAGAAGACTAGTGACGATATTTTCAGCTCCAAACTACTGTGGCGAATTTGATAATGCAGGTGCTCTATTGAGCATAGATGAAAGCTTGATGTGTTCTTTTCAGATCTTGAAACCAAATGAAACAGGTGGACCACATTCAAGGAAACCTCTTCCAAGCAAGGTAATTATCAAGCTCCAAATGATTTAATCTTGAAAATCATTTAAATTTTCTCTTGTATTTTAATTTTTTGGGGGTAAAGTATGTTTATCCCATCTTTATTTCAGATTGTGTGTTTTTGTTGTCTCACTCTCACTTTTATTTCCCATATTTATATGAGAATGTTGGGTTTGGGCCTATATTGCACGTCCTATAGGGCTATATTTTGACACCAAGAAGCGAGTGACTTTTGTTGTGCATAGCGTGGATGGGTACTTTACTTCTCACATAGCGCGGATGGGTACTTAGGTAGCAGAGTAAATTCAACAATTGACACGCACATGTGCATAATCTTGGGCTTAACTGAAGTCACTGTCCAACCTCTGACAGATTATACCCTCCTCTCGCACTAGCATTAATTGCATAGTTTACAACGATGTTCATGTTGCTATATAATTTATACCAATGAGCCTGGCATACCTCCTGAATCAGTTTGCTTCTTATTCCATGCTAATTTTTATGGTTGTCATGCTGGACTGACATGAAATTCATGGTCCTTATAAGGCTGATATGATGACAAGGGATTATACACTCCTAATGAGGTTTTCATTTTTCCTACATCTCAGACACTTGTTGGTCCTCACAAAACTTTTCACCACAGTAGTTTACATACTATGTAACAATATCTAGCAAGTATCATCAAGCACAGAAGCATCTAATTTGTCGATGTGGGGTTGGGAGAACGTTTTGCCTGCTGAGTGCTGACCTGCTGTGAATGGCTGCCATCAATCCTTTTGTTCATGCTATGCTGATGTGCAGATTGCATCATGCATACAAAATGGAAGGCTGTAATGAAATTTTGAGTCATTATATCTGATAGTATATTTTTCCAAGTGATACACCCTGCGTGTTCAAGAGAAACAAATTTGCCCAGTGGCAAAATAATCTGTTAGCAATGTACAAATACATCTTCCCTTTAAATTCAAAACAGCATTCTAGTGTACTCAGCGGCATTTTAATAGTCATTTTCATAACTCGCATTCCTTTTGTCTGTGTGGATCCCATGTGCATGATGCATCTCAATGCACCTAGTCTTTTTATTTGCAAGCTATATAACCTCTAAGTTCATTGTTTGAAAGGAAATAATCATATTTTTTTGTTTTCAATACTTATCATCTCAAATATTTGTTTTTCCATTTCTTAATAGGCACCAAAAGGAGAGAATGTCTAATTTGTATCCAGTTATCTATACTCACAATCAATGTCAGCTCGAAGGGGGCGATCTCGTTGTCTCGGATCCACCAGGGCATGGCATTAGCATTCTACAGGCAATTTCTCTTACCCTCTGGAGCGGCAGGGCTCTACATCACTTTCTAAAATTTGTGTGGACTCAGTCGGCAACACTTACATTCTTCTGTACAGCAGCAGTGTTTCTAACTCGGCATATCGTCCGTTCTGGTAGTTCATTCCCACAGCTGCAATATTTAGTCGGGGTGTGCAGCAGCTGTTTTTTCGTTAGCTTTTTTTGGTGATGTTTGTTTGCTTGATCGCTGTGAGTTTTGTTTGCTTGTGTATCTTCATCAGGCTCTGGGGTACATACATCCTGCAATTGTGTAAATGATTTTGTCTAACGAATGTCTGTTGACATAAAGATTGATGTTTACAGTAACAACCACACTAGGTGGTGCTACTGTGCCTGTATACGTGTTCATCCATGGTCGTGCGAATTATTAAAAAGTAAAAGATGGAAACTCCGACAATTAAACATTGATCGGATACATGTTTTGCCCTTTCAAGATATACCCTAGGCTTATTTTCCGATCATGCATGACACATCGTTAGGGTTTGTTTAGAATTTGAAACAGTGCCTCAATCTCATGAAATTGCACAAAAAAAAACTGTTTTAATTTTTACAGGTGACAGAAAACATTTTTGTATTTTGAAGGGTGCCCTATAGCTGGGCTTGCAACAATATAAAGGAAGACACCACCACCGTGCTACAGTTCCCTACTTTATTTCACAGTAGCATATTGCGTTCCATGACTGATAGTGGTCTACTTCAGTCATCTACGGCTCCATGCATTCTCGCAACGCAACAACGCTGGTCTACTTCAGGGCACTCCGGATGCTCCATATTCCGCGCGTTCGCTGGAGTGTATTATTCAGTGTAGTATCCTCCGTCCACAAGGAAACCTGGTGTTTGTCTTATAGCCGAGCCTGAGCTTTCTTTGCCGGTGCACTCTGCAAATGAAATTTGATTTCGAATCAGGTGCTATGGTGATAATATAATTGAATTATGAATAGATAAAAAAGAATACAAAATGTTACAGATAAAATAAGAGGATTAGTGTAGGTAATTTAATGCCATCACACTAGCATTTTGTAAACATGCTAACTAGCGGCAAAATTCAGAGTATTGCATGACAAGGTACCCATGTGCAAGATTCAATGTAAATGCTAAACTGCTTTTCGAATGTACATACGATAGAAGTAAACTGATATGGTGTAAGACAAGGATAGCAGCTGAAACGATAATGACAAATGACTTGCTCACCAGAGGAATCCCTTTCGCAGCTCTCTCAGCGAGGTAAGAGCAAGGCTTGAAGAAGCCACCATACCGCTTTGTCCACTCCTCCAACTTTCCATGGATGTAATTTGCACCGATGGAATCTGCCCAGTATATGACACCGCCCCTGCTTGTAGCAGCGAATAGAGTGTGAGCAGTTATTCAGTTATATAATTACAAATGAACCATCGTTCAGTTGAAAATTGGACCACGGTTCTCAAAAGCAGACCTATAAGGTGGGAACCCCATGCCGAAGATTGAAGCAATGTCTAGATCAGAAGCCTTCACTGCAATACCCTCATCAAGGACTCGGCAGGCTTCATTTATCACCGGGAAAAACACCATCTCAACTATGTCTTTCTCACTTAGCTTCAGCAACTGGCACAATAGCACCAAAGTTTTCAGCGTTAGAAGCGACCTTATCATCAGTTCAAAAAAACAATATAACATTTACTTTACCAAATGTTATATCACGTCATCCTAACCATCACATTTAGCATAAATAAAAATGACTTCAACACCGTGTTGGCTATACTTCAGATAGTCTTACTATTTAATCGACACCATCAAACCACAGTTCCCTCAAAACCTGTTTCCAAACTAGTGAACCAGGTTTCTTTTAATTAAGAAGAAATATGCACCAAGGTTTGCCTTGATGAGGACTTGGACTTAGGTGCTATTGCCCTTACACGCTCAAGACAATTGAGTTAGGCACCCAAAAAGGCATCATGGCTATATGGAAAGTACATAACACCACATCTTGAGGTGCTGTATTGCTGTCAGCACAAATGAGACTGTACATTAATGACAACTTCTCAATTGTCAAGAGACTAGGAAGTAGGAACAGACAAACAAAAAGAAATTCACGAGGCCACAGCCACCAAGTCATTGTATTATTTGGAGAAAGAAAAAACTGCATATTTCTCGAGGAATAACAGAAGGGCACGGAGAGTCAAAAGGATTATGAAAGCAAACCTCAGGATCTGGTGCAACTCCTGCCATGCTCCTAGATTTTTCAATATATTTCATAATTTCAGGATCAGGAGTGGCCTTCCTCTTGCCCTCATACTTGTAAAATCCTTTTTGGGTGGCTTCACCTGAGTTAATCGTTTCATAATAAACCAATAAAGATATGAGCTGCATAGAGAACAAGCTGACAAGGCAACAGAACTGTTTGATTATGCTTACCTGCCCTATTGTCCTCCATCATCAGAGGAAGTAGCATTGATTTGTAGACCCTCTCTGAGAAGTTTTCCAGGTATTGCATGCCAGTGGCTACAGCCACACCAAAACCAACCAGATCTGCCAGTCTGGATATATGAAACAGAAAAGGAGCAACAGTTTTGAATCCATATGTAGTCACTCATAAACAACCTCATGAAATAGAAACGAAGTTGCAGAAACTTATAGACTGAACGACAATAATGCAAAGGTTCGATATCTTACCTGAAAGGACCCATGGGCATTCCAAATTTTGTACAGGCACGATCAATCTTATAAACATCCATACCAAGATCAACAAAAAAGAGTGCTGATTGAGTGTATGGAAAGAACATCCTGTTAACTGCAAAGCCAGTACAGTTCCCAACCACTATTGGTGTCTTCTTAATCTTCTTCCCAACGTCCAGCAAGTCAACAACAACTTGTGGTGAAGTGTGCTGAGTACGAACTATTTCCAGAAGTGGCATTACATGTGCAGGACTACATAATACAATAAGTCAATATAGTGATGCCAAAAAAAACACATGCATCAATTTTACGCTGCATTACCTAAAGAAGTGTGCACCAACAATACGATCTTGAGACTTTGTTTTCTCCCCAATCAGATTAAGATCAATTGTAGATGTGTTAGTAGCAAGGACGCAATGTGAAGGACAGTACTTCTCCAAGTCCGCAAATATTTGCTGCTTCAACTTCACATTCTCAATAACTGCCTGCAATTATGACAAGCAAGCTCTTAGAGAGATAGGCTATAATCAGTTAGATTTCAATGGTGCCTGTGCTTATGAGCATCATCATTCTGAGTGCCCTGTTATTGTGGCACTCCAAAATGTAACCATCAGCTCTGTAATGGTTCTAACAGCAAGTTGCTGCTAATCAATACAGTTTCCTTGTCAAAAAAAAGAATAATGATAAAGGAGCTCACTAGTATCTTTTGGTGCATGAATGATGGCAGGGTAAAGAGAAAAGACTTGCCTCTATAACGAGGTCCACATCTTTGAAACGTTCATAATCAAGGACACCTGTGACGAGAGACATAGCCTTCTCATATCTCTCTTCGGTCATTTTCCCTTTCCTTACTCGACTCTGCAAATTGGCTGGGGAAACAAAATAGTGAGTAAGTTTACTTAATATCATTGTACTGATTGAAATATCAAAATATTTTCGAAACAATAAGCAGGATTTAAGATGATGCTAAACCATGTTCCACCTTTGATTCTGTCGATTCCAGCATTTAGGAATTTCTCATTTACTTCTTTAAGTACCACAGGATAGTTACTTAATATCATTGCAGTCGCAATTCCTGAACCCATAAGTCCACCACCTAAAATGGCAACTTTAGTTATTTTCCTAGGCATCAACCCCAAGTCTGTAGCACCTGGAATCTGTTCCATGTAATAAATTAGTACATTGTATGATTCATATATTAATACAAAAAGGCATCCTCGTACATCGTACCTTAGACGTTGCCCGCTGAGAAAAGAACACATGAACTAAGCTTTTACAAGTATCTGAGAAAAGCAGTTCCTGGAAAGAAGTTGCTTCCTGCATTTTCATCAAGTAAATGTGCCCAGAATTTTGTAAATGCTATCCATCAATAAAAATTTACAATAAGCATGAAGAAACATAAATCATATCAAGTACCTTCCAGAGTCCAGCTCGTGGTCCTGCAACTATACCTTCTTCAATGACATCAATACAAACAAGTGGGTGATGTAGATTAGCTGCCTGCTTTTGAGCTTGAGCTCTTGCAAACTTCAGAATTTCCCTAGCCTCCCCAAGAGGTTCTAGCTTGTCAGTCTTATAAAGGCTTTTGATCCAGGGCCTCCTACATTCATATATATCCAAAGCCCATTGACGAGCAGTATTCACCAAATCATTAGGAGAAACCAAGGCATCAACCAGACCCAGTTGGTGTGCCTCACCACCCTTGATTGGCTTAGATAACTGGAAAAATGATACACAAATATTAAAATAATTGGAGCAGCTCGACACATGTAAAAGAAGATACTGCCAGAAAACATAATCCTGAAGCTCCAAAGAGGAAGGAAAGAAGCCAGAGCTTACCAGCATCATTTCCAAAGATTTTGTCAGTCCAACTAGTCGTGGGAGTCGCTGTGTTCCTACAGTTAAGAAATAGGGAACCATATGGTTGAAAGGATGCTCAGAAATGAATCTATTTGTACCTAGGACATTAAGAAATTCTTGTATAAATAGTAACATGAATATACCTCCAAATCCTGGAATAATTCCTAATTGAAGTTCTGGAAGACCTAATTGAGCTGTTGGAGTTGCAATCCGTGCATGGCATGCCTAAATGAATACATAAACATTTTCATTAATGTTATCACCTCTGAAATAATGAAAATTAAATGACGGTCACAAGGACATAAAACAATAAAGTACCATGGCAACTTCTAAACCCCCACCAAGAGCAAGACCATCAATTGCTGCCACTGATGGCTTTGTAGCAGCTATTTAGGACAATACATAGGAAAATGATCAAAACAATTCTTCAACAGAAAATTAATAACCAGTCCAGAGAGGTGAATGAATTAAATACCTTCTACAGTATCTGTGAGAATATCTATTGCTATGTAACCAACCTTTGGTTGCATTTCTGTTAAAAAAATAATAAACCAGTTAGTATTGAGAACTGTAAATAAATTAAGAAACAATTATACGATGAGATAGTGCAGCGAGAAATGGAAAATAGTAAAGTATAACATACTTTGGCCTCCCTGAAGACCACCAAAGGAACTAATATCAAATCCTCCAGAAAATTTCCCTCCTTTCCCTGTCATAGGTTATAAAAGAAATATTGTCGTCAGGCAAACAGGTGGAGGGGGGATTGAAGGTGCTGCAGTCTGGTCTCTGCCTTCCAAAATTGACACATGTATTGCTTAAAGGAATGAACTGCTTTATATATATACCTGTAACAACAATCGCTTTAACATCGCTTCTCCGAAATGCTTCTTCATAGCTTTCCTTTAAGCTATATAGGACTGAAAGAAAAAGAAATGCAATTTTGAAACAACATACTTAGCAGCAAATGTTAAAGATGCAATGTACTCTAAATTATAATACTGAATCTAATGATTTGAGAATCATTCTGACTGGCTTATATATAGATGCATTTGAGGAGCCTTACATATGTATTTTTCTAAGTGCAATGACCCTAAACAACAATAGCTTTAACATACTTAGCAGCAATGACTCTAAATTATAATACTGAATCTAACGATTTGAGAATTATTCTGACTGGCTTATGTATCGATGCATTTGAGGAGCCTTACGTATGTATTTTTCTAAGTGCAAACAGGAAGAGATGTTAGTTCATCAATTGTCTGTGCTATATGGTTAATTGTTTGTGCATATAAACTATATGTGTACATTGCATCGGAACATGCAAAATGCCATATAATCTAAGTGCAACATTATCCTTTCTTTCTGAATGAAACTATCATGTTTGTAATTATTCCATGTTTCTAGAGTTTTGAAAATTGTGCATATACACCCAACACAACAGGAAATCTTTTTGAAGTTCCATGTAGTTAACACTGGATTGCGCCATGTGTAAACTGTAAACGAAGGATATTTTAAGATAGCAGTGATTTGGATGCAAATAATGGGATTTATTTAATGTTTTTAACTAAATCTTAAAAACTCCAGAACCATCCACTTATAACTGGGAGCAAGTGGATGAAAATATGCAGACTATAAAAGTTACAAATTGTAATCATTTGCCTTTCATATTTAAATATTCAATGTTATAAGTTGTTTGGCTGATAGGCTATGGCGGAAAGCACTGTTCGCTGATTTGGTGTGATTGAAAAACACTGCTGAATGGGTGGCAGATTCGGCTGATAAACTCAAGTGAACATAAGAAAGAAAACATGATAAACAGGAGAAAGAAAACAAAACTAAAAGAACAAGGTGCTTTGTTATCACGATTGAACTGGAAATTTTGTTTCAGTTATTATATTCATTTCTTTTATTCACAGGAATACAGATTGTGAAATCAGGATACTGAAAAACAGAACATATAACCAAGATTTAGTTCATACATTGAACTAAAGTGGTAGGATTTTGCAAACAGCCCCCAAAACCACTCAGCATGACAACATCTAAAAAAAAGAGTAGAAATAACGAGGTTTCTCGCAAGATGCAGTTAAATCACACAATTGGTACATGGCGGTATAGCAAACGCACCATATATTTCACAGCAGATAACTTGGAACTACGCCAAGTGCCAGTCCCAATTCAAAATTTGCATAATAGCACTTTAATTCAGCAAATAAAATAGTTAAATTGAGAATGTCTTTACAGTTCCGCATAGAGCCCCCCACCCATCCCAAAGGGCGCAATTTTGGATCACGTAGATCACGGAGGGCAAAATTAAGCACAGCAGTGGCAGGAATCGGCATAAAGGAGGTACTTGTACATCTCCCCAAATCGAATTCGACCACCCGCGGACCTCAAACCCCAATCTCGCATCAACCAGCCGCCAGGGGATGACGGGGTTCAGCGGAGTACCATACCGTCGATGGAGAGCGAGTTGACAGGCGGATTGTGGATGGTGATTACGGCCACGCCGTCAGCGCCCACGTCCAGCTCCGTCCTCCCCTTGGCCGCCATCGCCGCCGCGATCTCTTCTCCGATGGTTCCAAGGTTTCTTGCTGCCGTTGCTTTCTTGCAGTTATGGCTTTGCTTGGAGTCGGGAGCTGGCAAGCTACTACTAGTGCCAGCATTTATCGGGACCTCCCAATTATTATTTATGGCGCGTACCGCAGGCGGTTAACGCTGACGCGATGTGCTCATCTATCTACTATGCTCTGTTTCCCGAGAAGGCATGGGACTCGGGGACTCGGCTCAGGTGCTGCGAAAATTGAGTTTGTAGATTAGGATATTGTATATGAAGATAACTTCGGTGCGTCAAAGGATCATATGCAGATCTGCATTTGTGTTCGTTTTGAATTCTTGTACAAATTCTACAGGCAAATTACCCTATTCATTGTTTTACCGCGAATTCTAGAGGATGTGTCGTATGAAACGTAGACTGTATTTAACGGGAACAGACCGAACAACTTGTACTTGTCGGAACGTTGCGATCGTCGCAGATATTTGTTGCCTGACGCTCTAGAAGACATAGAACCTGTGTGTTTGGTTGAAAACCTAGCCTAGCTATGGCTCACTTAGATTAGTTTTTAAGGCGTTTGGTTGTCTAATATAATATTACGGGATTGGGGAAAGTTTCTGGCCGGTTCTTTCCTGACTAGAGTTAGTATTACATATAAGCCCTCTTACAAACTACTATTTACATCAACAGCTCCCCCTCGAGATGGGCTAAAGATATCTATCATGTCCATCTTGTTACAACTCAACTCATTCTCACTAGGCCCTAAACCCTTAGTAAAGCAGTTTGCTAGTTGACCACGTGATTTTACATACTCTAGCCTTAAAACCCCACTATCAAGCTTTTCCTTGATGAAAAATCTATCTATCTCAACATGCTTGGTGCGATCAAACTGGACAGGATTATTTGCAATGTTGATTGCAGCAACATTGTCACAGTGAAGCATCATGGTCTCATTTCTCAACACTCGCAGCTCCTTCAACAAGCCTTTCAACCACAACATTTCGCACAAGCTCAATGCCATTGCCCTATATTCAGCTTCTGCAGTAGACCGTGCCACAACTGCCTGCTTCTTGCTGCGCCAAGAGACAAGATTGCCGCCCACAAACACACAATAACCAGATGTGGACCTTCTGTCATCCCTACTACTTGCCCAATCTGCATCACAATATCCTTCTAGGTCTAAATGCCTGTTCTTCTTGAACCACAACCCTCTTCCAGGTGTCCCTTTCAGATACCTCAATATTCTGTAGACCAACTCCATATGTCTTGTTCTAGGATCATGCATATACCTGCTTACCACACTTACTGCATAAGAAATATCAGGTCTTGTATGGCACAGGTAAATCAATCTTCCAACTAATCTTTGATATGTTTCTCTGTTGACAGAATCTCTAGACTCAGCACTAATTTGATGATTCTTATCAATTGGAGTATTGCATGGTCTACATCCTAGCATCCCAGTTTCTGTCAATAAATCGAGGACATATTTTCTCTGAGAGAGAACTATCCCCTTTGGTGACCTGGCAATTTCAATCCCAAGAAAATACCTAAGTGGTCCAAGATCTTTTACATCAAAGGTTTTCCCAAATTCTCCTTCAACCACTTGATTTCCTCCGCATCATCTCCTGTAATCACAATATCATCCACATATACCGCCATAACTGTGATAAATGTCCCTCTATGCTTATAGAAGACCGTATGATCACCATTGCATTGAGTGTATCCCATACCACAAACTGCCCTTCTAAACCTGTCAAACCACGCCCGAGGTGACTGCTTTAGTCCATACAATGACTTTCTAAGCTTGCACACCTTCCCCGCAGTTTGACTATTTGCAAACCCCGGTGGAATTTCCATATAGACTTCTTCCTGTTGGTCACCATGAAGAAATGCATTCTTTACATCCATTTGATGAAGCGGCCAACCAAAATTAACTGCACAAGAGATCGAGGTCCTAACTGTGCCCATCTTTGCCACAGGAGCAAAGGTCTCATCATAGTCAATGCCATATGTTTGACTATATCCTTTTGCAACCAATCTTGCCTTGTACCTATCCACCTCTCCTTTTGGATTTTGCTTCACAGTGAAAACCCACTTACAACCCACTGCTCTCTTCCCCTTTGGCAGTGGGACCAGTTCCCATGTCTTGTTCTTTTGAAGAGCATTCATCTCTTCTTCCATTGCTGCCTTTCACTTAGGGTCCTGTTTTGCACACTTCCAGTCCCTTGGAATAGGCACTGTTTGTAGTGATGCAACAAATGCTCTATATGCAGGTGAGAGACGAGAGTATGAGAGGAAATTAGCAATGTCATGATCTGTACTAGGATGCTCAAATCCATAGCGAACAGGGGTTTTCCAAAATTAGATCTAGTATCTCTACGTTGTGCAAGAGGTAACTCTACATGCTCAGGAGTAGAAGGGACATTACCACTTGGCCCCAGGGAGCTCAATGGAGAGAGGATCGAGGAGAGATTTGGGACTGATGAAACAGACTGTTGTAGCTGTGATGTACCAACTTGCTCCCCCTGACTTCTAAACATCCTCCTTCGGTACACTATTGGCTCCTTTGCAACTGTTTCCCTATTCTCTACCAAACATGGTGGGTTCATCGCAACAATCACCTCTTCACCCCCTTTAACAATCATCTCCTCACCCTCATCACCGCCAGTCATCTCTCCATTCTCAATCATCTCACCACTCCTCATATCCTCAGCATTATCTAGATCCACCTCCTCCTGAACTTCAGACACATTCATTGGACATGGGATAGCACCAACAATCACCTCCTCCTTTTGGGCAGCAGCTCCTTCATTCTCCCCCTCTCTACTGTCACCATCAGTGACTGAAGAGAATTCTTCCAAGAATGGATCAAGATCCAATAGTTTTGTATAGTATGGTTCAAACTCACGGAACGTCACATCCATACTCACAAACAATTTCTTTCCAATAGGGTCCCAACACTTGTAACCCTTTTGTGTGGAGGAATATCCAACGAAAACACACTTCACCGCTCGAGGATCTAACTTGCCAACTGAAGGTCTATGGTCCCTGACAAAGCAAACACAACCAAATACCTTAGGGGTACCTTGAATTCCTGATGTCCCAACAAAAGTTCAGCTGGAGATTTCATTCCAAGAATCCTAGATGGCATACGATTAATTAAGTATGTTGCTGTCAACACTGCCTCACTCCAAAGATACTTAGGCACATTCATTTGAAACATCAACGACCTTGCTACCTCCAACAAATGTCTATTCTTCCTTTCAGCTACGCCATTTTGTGATGGAGTGTTAGGACATGTGGTTTGATGAATGATGCCATGACTCGAAAGATATGCCCCAAAATCCTGATTTACATACTCCTTTCCATTATCTGTGCGGATAATTCTAATCTTGGCATTAAATTGATTGACAACCAAATTATGGAAGTCTTGAAAACATCGAAGAACTTCATGCTTACCTCTAAGCATGTAGATCCATGTCATACGAGTATGGCAGTCAATAAAAGTGACAAACCACTTAAACCCACTCAGCGATGTAACTGGGCAGGGACCCCAAACATCAGAATGTATCATCATAAAAGGTTCACAACTACGAAGACCAATACTAGGATAGGTTGTCCTTGTATGCTTCCCAAGTTCACATGCATCACACATAAGTTTGCTTCTATCCACACCCTTAAACACAATAGGATACAACTTATTTAAACTTTCAAAAGGCACATGTCCTAACCGACAATGAAGCAAGTAGATCTCCTTCTCCTGTGCTCCAACAACTGCTGCCAATGCTGACTCCTCCTGTTTGATTACCCACAACCCATTATGCCTGACTCCAGTCCCAATCACTCTCCCCGTCCTCTTCTCCTGAAAAATACAAAGGTTTTCATCAAATGTAACAACACATTTGAATTGATCAACTAGAGAACTAACTGAGAGAAGGTTGACTGGGAAGGAAGGAACATGCAAGACAGATGATAAGTAAAGGGATGGGGTACACTCTACAGATCCTACACCATGAATGGGTTGAGATGTGCCATCAGCTGTTTGAATAGTTTCAGAGTATGAGTGTGGAGTGTAAGTTTTAAA
>Ga0182004_10001385_pt1 | contig 17628 bp, 13 predicted proteins | sample Sormic07211540_1_FD_120479 | JGI IMG/M metagenome (GOLD analysis project Ga0182004, IMG submission 120479) | Endophyte microbial communities from Sorghum bicolor roots, Mead, Nebraska, USA - 072115-40_1 MetaG | ecosystem: Host-associated > Plants > Roots > Unclassified | place: USA: Nebraska...
GATAAATAATTCTTTGTTGTTGATAGGAAGTGCAGCCATTTGGTTGTCAATATAGTTTATAAAGCACAAATTTGTTTCTGACAAATGGTATCCTTCTTTTCTATCTTGTTTAGAAAAACACCTGATCAAATAGTGTTAGATTTAAGTTTTAAGTTGAGTTTTATATTAGTTCAATCTTCTATAATAAGTGGTCTGACATCCTTGGTTCTAAGGGATGAAGCCGGACACCGTTCCTTTTACCTAAAAAAACACATGTAACAAACAGCCAGGTCTGATTCCCTTGGTTCTAAGGATGAAACCGGATTCCATTCCTTTTATATATCTATAATCTATAAGAAAAACAACTAACAGGCAGCATATGATACAGCCATTCAATTTTGCCGAGAAAAGATGTAATACTAGGACTCTAACTACGGAAGGAGTCGTTCACTTTTCTGTACAATCAGTGATATCATGCCCTGGGGCTGCCAAAAGGCATATATCGTCGGATCTCCAAGGAAAGGGCATATATCGTAGGTGCTGGCATTTGTCATGACTACATGTAGCATGGAACCACCTTATAAGAAACAATTTTGCTTAACACGACCCTGCATGGATGCATGCTTGTGGAATACTAACATAGTTACCATGTTACGCCTAGATCTGGTCAAAAGCTGCATAACATTTATAGCATGTCTATCCCCTTCAAAAACGAAAACTGAAATACTGTGGGGAACTCCCCACAGTTTCTGCCTTAAAAAAACTTAGATAACAAGTTCCAGCGATCAGATATGAGGCCACCCGCCACGCGAAGAGCCAGGCAAGGAGCTCGTTCCATCGAGGGATGCAGTATATCTGTCAATAACGGAGCTCTGTGGTACAGTCGGACCCAAGAGCCCATAAGAATACTTGTCCATTACTGAGCCTGAGCCTCGTTGTGAACTCACACCTGGGAGCCCAAAAGAGGGAACAGTTGTAGCTGGTTGGCTAAAGCGAGCACCTGAAGATCCAAGGGAGTATCTTGTCGACGGGTAATCATCAGCACTTGTTCCACCATGCATTCTTTGATGTGTTTCTGAATCTGTTGCTAATGGGACCATACGAGCTTGTGGGTAACTGTCACCACCAATTTGTCCATATCTTGCACTGTATCCTTGCATAGGCACATCAGTATTGATGTTTAAATCCTCTGAGCTCGGATGCCTGTAGAAGCTGCCATCTCTAGATCGCAAGCTGTACGGATCACTGGTTGGAGCAGTAGTATACGGCTTGGTCACTTCTTCGATGCTGGAACCCTTCATCCTTGAGATATCATCAATGTCAGTAAACATAGGATCATATTTCCTGTTAAGTGCCAAATAACTGTCCTGATGAGTAGCCCTATTGAGCACAGAGTCAATGTATTTATCTGGGTGAGCTCTGTCCTGATTGAGCACAGAGTCAATGTATTTATCTGGGTGAGCTGTCGTATCAAAGTGTTCAATTGGTTTCGAGGGGGAATAGCATATGGATTTGCTTCGAGCATTGCTACTGACTGGGGGTGAGATACTCATGTCAGAATCCCCTCCCTCCCTGGAGCTCATGTTCGGCATCCCTGCTGCAATTTTCTCATAGTTGTACTGAGCACTCTTAGTTTCCTCCACACAAGAACTTCTATTTTCACGGCAAGCACCTCTTTGTTCGTTATGAGTAATCTTTTTGCTAGGAATAATAACTTTTGTTTCTTCATATGCAACTTCCACTTGCTTTTCAGGGGGGAGGCTCTCTATGTGATCAGGTGTCCGCTTCCTACTCCTGTTATCATATCTCCTGCTGTTGTACCTGCCATTCTCTCTATCTTTTCCAGAATGAGAGATGACTTTCCTGGAAGTTTCAGCTATCTTCACTGGGAGGTTATCTGGTATATTAGCCTCTTTCACATGGTGTTCTATCTTCCCTAGAGTTTCCTTCTCTTCTTCAGATCTTGCTTGCTTCTTAGCAGGACCACCATCAAGTCGATTGGCCTTTCTGTCATTGCATGTAGCCTCTTTTCCTGATCTGGAGTTCCGTTTGTTTGTAGCCTCAGATTGTTTCCTCATGGGCAGATCATCTAAAAGATTACTATCTTCAACATGGCAAGCTATATTCCCCATACAGGTGTGACCACGCTCTTCAGCAACTTGCATGTGCTTCTTTGTCCAATGAGGATGACTCCACAAATAGAGGGGTGGTGCAGATGCATTCCACCCTTCAACTGTTTTATCATTAAGATCCACAGAACCAGGCAAATAGAAGGACTGCCAATTTCAAGAAAGATATTAGGTAAAATAACTAGAGAAAAACAAACAAAAGAAATTCAATATAATGTAATCTTAAGTTATTACCTTCCCAGCAAGAATCTCACTGTCCTCCCAAATCAAATCATAAGGTGTCCTCTTCTGATCTAACCTGTATATCCAGTAGATGAAGGTAGAGGAAACACAATTTCCCAAGGAAATGTGAGAAGATGTTATGAACAAAATACTCGGATAACAGGAATATGTTGCATACCTTTTAGTTTCTTTAGGGACAATTAATATAATGAGCTTAGGCTTGAATGTCAACGCTTTGTCAATAAATTTGTTTGCAAGACTTGCTTTGACTCCAAAAGGAGGATTAAGCCCCATAATCTAATCAACAAAAAATTTGAATGTTATAATTATACAAGATAGATTAAATTGTCTCAATAAATAACAAATAGAACATACCAGTTGGGATCCACGAGGCAGCTCATTTGGCTGCACAGTCATCCAATCCCTCTTTTCAAAGCAAAAGCGATGCTGCAATGCAAGAAGCACATACATTTACATGTTACATGAAGCCAGAAACTCTGAAGAGAAAGTAATGATGATCAACAGCTAGCCCTGAAATCTTTAAGTGAAGCTTTGAATGAATAGAATGATAATAATAAGTTAGATTGGAATCAATAACAACGGACTAAAAGTCAGTAAAGGAACTCTCTGGCCATGAAACAGTGGGAGCTGTTTGCTTCAGTGCCTGCCTGGCATCATGCGAACCAGGCATGAATTACAGACCCAGGCAAATGCTTGCTTGCGCCAGGCAGCTTAGCCTGGATGAAACGCAAACTTCTAAGAGTAGACCCTAAAGATCACCCGTAGATGTAATTCATGCACTAACTTCTAAGAGTTCTATTTGATGTTACAAAAAAGGTCATGTTATAAAGGAAAATCAAACAAAGGACTCAACTGTCATCAATCTTACCTGTGGCTGGATAAGATCATAATTCTTGAAATTGCACTTTTTCTGAACTTTGTCAAGTTTTTCTTTCATAAGCCGGCTAAAATCATTTGCCCCACAGCAGAAATCTACTATCTGCAACATCAATGGAGTTTAGGATGTTCATAAAACTATGTAACAAACAACATTATAACCAATTTTACTTGTATAAGTTCAATACTGACAAACAAAGATGCAATGCTACAAAATATTGAACACAATACAAATCTTAGCCAATACCTTCATTTATAACCTTCAGTTCCACCCCCGGTTCGTTACTAAAATCCGTTTTATATCATGTGTATAAACTGATAAGCATAAGAACCACAGTCTAACACAGTTGATCTCTACAATGATATGTCAAATGTATGATCCATATTAACATGCATTAGGACATCATTTTGATTACAAACATTCATAGGCAAAATACATACAAAACAATGGGTCTACATGCACTATACCTCTCACCACTCACTAGGGAGGGCTTGGGCACACTCAATGCTTGCCACACCGAAACCCAGATGATCATTTCCCATTTCTCACCCTCTCCAATCTCATACATACCCATTTGGCCAAACCCACTGGATAATGATCAAGCTAAATAGGTTTGGAGTTGGAATACTCATTGATAATCTTGGCCCACTGGGTACTAGTGGGTAATATCTAGATCCTACCCATTACTAATGGGTACATGTGGATGCGGATTTGCAGAGTGGGTATGAATACCCAAAAATGGGTATATGTGCACAGGACATTTAGAGTTTTTTTTTTCTCTTGATGACTTATTTGATCTTTTTGAAACTGCTAAAAAGTACTTCAAAGGAGGGAAGATCAATTGATGGTTGCTTATACCAGGAAAAAAACATACCATGTCACCAGGTTCCACATACCAGTGAAGTCTATCAACAATCTGTACAAAGAAAAAAGAACATTAATGAAGAATAATGATATTGAATTATATCAAGGAGATGACTGGTACACAATATATTAGGTACTAAGAAATCCATAACTTTCCCCTCATCCCAACTCCTTCCACCTCCATCTACCCCAATTCCTCATACAGCCCACCTGAAACTGACATAATCCCACTCCTTCCATTTCTTCTCGCAACCCATTTCCCACCCACTCCCGTCCCTCAAGTACACTAGTAAATAGCAAAATTCTTCAGCCTGGTACCCCATTCTCATTGTGTGCCTGCCATGCACCTGCACAAAGATTCGTCTTCCACAGATCCATGCAGTAAAGAGCCAAAGGCAGCTGCACCTACACACCTGGAGGCAGGTGTGTAGGTACCAGTGATGAAGGTGAGAATGGAGCCACCAAGCTCTGGCTACATAATGGGACTACTCTTAGGCCCTGTTTGTTTCAGCTTTTATCTGGCTTCTGCCAGCCAAAAGCCAGAAGCTGAAACAAACAGCCTAGCTTTTGAGTTGGCTTTTGAAAAGCTGGAAAGCTGGCTTCCGAGGAAAAGAACTACAAGCTGAAAAGCAATTTCTGAGGAGCTTTTCTGGCTTTGGTACACTGAGAAGCTCAAAATTTATTACAAAAACCGATAGCAAAAAACAAGAGCCGGAAGCCAAAAGCTAGAAAGCTAGCTTTTGATCCAAAAGCCCAATCGCTGCAGCTCAAACAAACATTATTTCTTTTGTTGGTGCCATTTTTAGAGCAAAATTTACTTTGTTTCTGTTATATTTTGTTTTTCAAGAATGATTCCTTTCTTCCATGGACACCACATTTTTCTGTGGTTGAACTTGAGGCTTTAGTTTTTTTTATATATATACATGGGTTGCATTGTTGACAAGTTTCTAAACTTGCTTAAGTTCGATAGTTAGATATGTCCAAACTTAGCCATCCCCATTTTAAATCAAGAGAAATAACAGATATAAATGGGAAGTAAGGTTTCTTTCATCTATGGACCACACATTTTTTCTGTGGTTCAACTTTAGCTTTAGTTTTGATTTTCCAATGGTTGCCATCTTGAGAAGTTTCAAACTGCTTAAATTAGATATGTCAATAACTTAGCCATCTCCATTTTTCAATAGAGAAATAATGGATCATAGTTCTTATAGAGGTTATATGAATGGGATCTCACATACAAAAACGATGTAGCCTTTTCTTTCCTAGCTTTTTCTCTCAATTCATTTTCACACATGCCCACTCCTTGTACAGTGAGCAGTGGAAAATGTGTACAATGCACATAAACTAACACACGTGCCGCATTCATTCTTATTCTGAAGTCTTGAGATTATATTTTCATGAGGATAGCACAGTAGCACTTATCAACAAAGTGCGCATGAATCAAGTTCAAGAGACACACAGAAAATCCATACATTAAGATGTGTGTTTCGAGGACCCAACACAACCCATAATTGTAACAGAGATTTCTCTTCAACAGTTTAGCAAATTGAAAGCATGTCATTTTACAAATGCTATTGGTGATGTTGCCCGTCAACAACAGATGCAGAAAAAATTCACAACACACGAGATGAATAAGTAAAATCTCACAACAGATGCAGATAAACTACAGTTTAAGAAAGTGATGTAATAACCTTTTTTCATATACAACCCCTTATTACACATCCTATCTCAGCATAATAGGTGGATTTCAACATACCTCAACAAGTTTCTCCACCTTTGTAAAATGTCGACCAAAAGAACTGTACCTTGTGCCATGAATAAAAGGAGATATATATACTCTGAGTTTACTCTGGCAGGAGGAAGAAAAATATGAGTTAGTAATTTTGCTGATTACTAGCTAAAGTGTAAGTGCTTATTAATGCAAACAACTTGAAGAGAAACACTAAGATAACAAGGAGAATTTGTGATCGCAACATATCACAAGTCCATTATAACAACCAGTACTGAAATCTTCGTTCAACTATGTATCCATCTAGAAACAACATATTCATAATGTCATTTCCATCAAAATAGAATGACACAAACTTGGAACTTGCTCCACGTACAATGTACTAACATTGGGGACAGTTAGGATATGCTCGTCAGTACAACTTAAAACCCAGATAATCATGTGGAGATGAAACCCGGGAGAGATTTATTGATGATGAAAGTATAGTGATGAAATAACAAGCCAAGTACTGACAGAGACATAAATAAACAAAATATATATCATGCTTCACCACATCTATTGCAGATCTGCTTCAAGTACACAGAAAGTGTAACAAAGGGGATTCCAAAGCAGGAAGGGGAGCACTGCACTAAATGCCAACAAAAAAAAAGTAGTGCAAAATAATGGATAATTATCTACTCCCTCAGTCCTGTAAGGTAGTGCATTCCAAAAATTTTAAGGCAACTTAAGGGAATCCTCAAATAACGCATGTAATCATAGATTAAACCCAATTAAGGTGTTTCTGCTCAAATTATGGTTTCTTTTTAACAAACTTTACCAAATATAAGCATTGACACCATGTAGAATGCATTATATTTCAGTACAACTTTTATAAGTCATACTGCACTATATTCCAGCCTTCCAGGACAGAGGGAGTATTCAGTATTTACTTACATGCCACCTTGCAAGCTGTCTCAAAACATCAGGTTCACATACTGCTTTAGCATCATTGACACTACCTCCATTTTCCAACTTTTTTAAAGCTGCTTCTACAGCCTAAAATGGAATCCTCAAAATGTCAAACAAAATAATGATAAGCATGAATATAATTTGTATATATGATGGAACAAGAAAGCACCTGAACAGAACGCTCAAGTTTTCCCTGTGGTATCTTGTCAGTCAGTCTGCCAGAGTATACATGAGTTGATGGCAAACTGCAGTTCCTTGTAACATCTTTTATGGTCAATGAAGAGACTTTATTTCCCAATATGGTAATCACTCTGCAAATGGAAGATCTCATATAGTCATATAAGTAACAGTATGCAGACTTCAAACTTTGTTGTTATCATCATATAGAATGTGCATACATGGCATTAAGATGAAAACATGAGATTAACTTAAGACAGAAGAGGATTCTGTGACATGATAAACAAACAAAATTCCAAAGCCCTCATCCAGTCTGTTGGAATCATGTAGGAAACTCATGCATGCTAGTAAATTTTGCACACACAGTCACATACCATGTCAACTAGAGATTTCATTCCCAAGTACTTTATAGTTATACCCAAGTGACTCACCTCTTTTCAGTTTCACTGTCCACTGTAGGAAATAAACTCAGGGGAATCTTCCTAGTGGCAGATAAGGGCAAAGAAGGTGACTCTTGTTCTTCCTCTTTCACAGATTTTGGACTGCTTCCAAAATGATCCTTGGCCACAAATGGCAACTGTGTTTTCTCTTTCAACTTGGCTTTTTTCTTTACAGGTCTGTCAACAGGGTTTTCAGTGAAACTCTTGGCAGAAACTTCTCTGGTGTTTTGTTTGTTTTGTTCTCTTTCTTGCATGCGAACCTTGCTTTTCATCTTCACAGTATCTCTTGGAGGTTGGTCAAGAACTGTCTCACTGTAAGTCCTCTTTTTCTTCTTATGCAACAAGTTAGCACCCTTTACAAATTGAAGTGGTTTTTCAATCTTTGGAAACTTTATATGATCTCTGACAGGTGTCTCAATGTCACTATCAATCTCATGGTCCCTGCGACAGTTTATGAGAAGTCTATGATCTGAGTAGCATATATACAAGGAATTTAAAAAGTGACAAGGTTACATACAGGCAGTATATCAAAATTCTTTTCGATAATTCCCAGGCCCGTATGATGACACCCTCCTCTTCAATTTCATCAAAGGAAATTTCTCTGCAAAACAATTCCAAATAATTCAAGAATAAGAGACCACACACATATTATATTTAAAAAGCAAGACAGAGAGCTTGTTCTATAACAGAACCTTGGTAAACACTTTCTGTGATATGACTTCGGACAGCGTCTGCAAACAGCAAATTGCAAAGGCCCTTGTGTTCTATCCTCCAAACCTTTGCAATGAAAGCACCAGTGAATTGGGCACGTAAATGAAAACCCTTCTGTTATCTTCTTCTCCAATTCTGAGGCTTCATCAATGTTGTTAGGGTGAAGTTGCTGGGCAACACATTTCGGGTGGTAAAAGTGCCCACATGTAGCATTGTTACATAAAAATACCTAACAAGCAGTGCAGGGGTCAGCAAATAAAAGTATATCTTGAATTGAAATTGCATTGCAATTAAGTGATATGGAGTAGTCAGATTGCACTTCCAAACTGCTAGAACAATAATGTTGCTATATTTGGAAACTACCACAGGTAAAAGAGATTAATTTCAAAGAGTTATACACTGGCTGACGGCGACCAGGCACAATGGATACAGATAGCAACTGACCTTTTTTGAATGAAACGGGCAGGAGCTCTGCCATTCAATTAAGATAGAAAGAGAGTTTACAAGGACTGAGAGGGAAGGTGTGCAAATGCTTCCCGGCACAACACCAACCAGCACACAAGAACTTGTGGTCCTGGTGACAACAGGAGAGGGAGGGAGTAAGGGGGAGAGTGACTGAATATTCCCATGCCCACTGGGCAGTTTTTGCCCATAACATGCCCGCTAACCTTAACAGGCATGGCTCTCACCATGTGCCTGTCAGCTCTTCAGAGGTCAGTATCAGCACCAATGTGCCATCCGATAAATCAGCTAGTACAGCTCAATAGCAGCAAGGAAAACATTTTTAAAATAGCTGTAGCATTTTTTGTCCATGAGAATAACTTTTCCCAATGGCTCAATTTCGCAAACCATTTCATATGTGATTTAGGGTTTAGGGTCCCTAAACTATCATGTGATTCTCCAGCGTAGAACCAACATGTGGGTCCACCGATCATATTTACACGGATGGTTCCTAAACTATCATGTGATTCTCACTGATATCCCCAAACAGTAAAAATTGCACATATATGTCCCTAATCCATTAAAGTACTCCAATCCCGGTCCAAAGTAGCCACATGTCTCTCTGCCAATGAACTTATGCACTCACCGTGATCCGCTCCATCGGCTACCACGCTGCAACTAGAGGGAGCTCAGGTTCATGTCCAGGTGCATCAAGGCTGTTATGCAACAGCTTCGCAAGCATGCTGGCCAATAGCTCCTCATCACCATGGTGGAGGCGCGCACCCGACAACAATGCCCAGCGCCCCAGCCCCATCCAACTGTGCTTGCAGGCGGTATCATATGTTCATACCCAGACAAGTTGAGAAGCAAACGCAAGGAGGTCCAACAATGAGCAAAGGCTCATAAGCCTATCCCGCATAATGAATGGGGTGTGAAGGGGCTGGTTTGGAGTGGGATTAGGGTATTTAAATAGATTCAGGCCCATATAACCAATTTCATAGTTTAGGGACCTAGATGAGAACCATATAATAGTTTAGAGACACACCCATGTAATTACATGATGCACCCACATGTGATTTCTATGCTGGAGTGCCATGCCACCTAATGGGTTGTGGCATGGCTGCTTTGGACCGGGGTTGGGGTACTTAAATAGTTTAGGGACCTAGATATGCAATTTCATAGTTTAGGGACTTGGATGACAATGACATAATAGTTTAGGGGCCACTATTGTAATTTACTCTTGGATACACACACATGTTGGAGTGCCACATCAGCTAATGGGTTATGACATGGCTGCTTCGGACCAGGGTGAGGTACTTAATAGTTTAAAGACCTGGATATGCAATTCATAGTTTAGGGACCTGGATGAGAATGATATAATAGTTTAGGGACCGCTAGTGTAATCTACTCTTGGACACACACACACACTTCTTTATTTATAGATAAACTTCTCAACTGAATCGTAACTTGACGACAAAGGGATAACCACCAGTGAGACCTTCTGGAAACACCTGCTCTAGTGAGCTGTTACTCGGCGGAACACGCTCAGCCCTAACAGAAGCAAAAGAAACAAGTACTTGTAGGCCTGTTGCTTGAGCTTGTGGAGCAACAAATGCTGCAGCTTGCCATGGATGCTAATGTTGTAGGAGAGGATGACCAGCTCTGTGCAGTACTGCTGTGGAGTTTATATCCCAACAGCAATGTTGTTAGGTTTTATATTGGGCCTCCAAAGCCAAGGTATTGTGTGGATCTGTATAGCCCCAAGTATGCACGGTTTGGAGTCTGGTATAGTTTGAATTTGGCTCCACGTTAAGCCTTCCAGAAGATATACGGGCAAAGTGCTAGTAGAACATATCCATGCCTGTTTACCCACAAAGCAAGATTTTGCACCTGCAAATATGCCTCCAGGCACTAGGGACATGCTACCTCTATTAAAGTATTTACCTACGATTATCAAATACACACTGATGCTACCAGCATTGATGATTGGTGTCAAATGACCTTACAGTCAAGAGGCTAGAACTATTGCAATGCTTCATATCATTTCAGAGATCAGAATACAAACTAGCGTTATCAGGATGAGTTAGTTTTATAGAAGCTCGAAGCCTAAGGGCAAGTTTGGCAGAGCTTCACTCCCAGCTTCTTCAGAGCAGATTCTGTGCATCCCTACCAAACGCTTAAAATGCAACTGGATTCTGGTGGGGAGCTGACGAGAATCACTTCTCCATTTACACTACGAGCTAGGAGCTAAAAAAAACCTGCTGTCCACCGCTCCTCACTGCTCCTCGTTCAATCACCAATAGAATCACTTCAGAATCAATTCTCACCTGCTTCCCCACCAGAATCACTCCATCGAAGCTCAAGAATCAGGAAGGGAAGCTCTGCCAGACTGGCCCTAATCCTGTAACTGAACAAGAATGTTTACAGCTTGGCTAGTGTGCCAACATGACAATACCATGATGTGTGCTCCCTTTGTCCCATAATAGAAGACTTTTTTTAACTTTGGACACAGGAATCAAGGAGAAGTGTGTGTGTGTGTGAGAGAGAGAGAGAGATGTGTATTGGGAAGTGAGGATGACAACTAATTTGGACAAATTTTGAATGCTAGAAGGTCTTCTATTATGCTGCAAGGAGAATAACACTATGCAAACTGAATCAGATGGAAGCTAATCAAAATCATAAGGCTACCACATTAACAGTGCAAAGTCATAATGACCAATTTTTTACAGGGATTTCTGAGTAATCCTGCTACAGATTTTATGGGAAAAGATGTAACTAATACAGATGTTGCATCAGGGAAAAAGCCACAAGTTTGATGTAGGGGGGATAAAAAGCAAGGTACAACTATTGACCATTTTATGTGGCATGAGAGAGCATCCCAGCACAATAGAATTTAACTTATCTTAATAAAAAGCAAGTTGTTCCCAGTGACCCACTTATGACTTAGTACCAAAAGGGCATGTCCATGAGTCCACAAATAGGTTATTTTTACGCGGTTCTACAGACCACAGACCCCAGGGGAAAATGGCCTATTTGTGGACTCACGGACAAAACCCACTTGTATCCTTGCTCATGAGTCCAACCTTTGTTGCATGATCACTCATCCCTACATACAACTGGAGGAAAGCAGAAAAATATTCCTTCACCTCCTATTCCTTATATACAGACTTACAACAGATCCTTGCAGGTGCAAGACAGATGAAAAGGTTGTGGGTGTTTATTCGTAAATCCATTTGTTCTTTGGAGTACCAATATACCTTAGCTGCTGCTCCATCTGAAGGTTCCAACACTCCGCAGATGAAACACTGGTGTTGCTTATATTCACAGTTCTTGCACAGAAATAATTTCATTGCCTAAAAAATAGAAAAACAATTTCAATATAGAAAAATCATAACAAGAAATTCAAGTTAATGTTTGCATCACTTAGAAGTACAACACATACATCAACTTCTGCCTCAGTGTATCCAAGGGTATCACAGTAGGAGTCTTCACCACTTCCTTCTTTTGCATGGAAAGAGCGCATACATGGGCCATCACAGCTATAGTAGAACAATGCAACAAGTACACAACAGAAAAAAAAAAGATTAGAATATGGACAGTAGATGGCTAACATGTTGATAAGCACAAGAATCCACATCAACAGTAGAAACAAGTATATACAAGATATAATTAGACTATTGACATTAGATGGCTAGGAAATTGATAAGCATAAGAAGTTCAACATAAAAAAGAAGAAATAAGAAAAAATGATAATTACAGGGCACAATAAACCAGGTTATGCAAGGTGGTTTCAATTACGTATTAAGTATTAGCAATAAAAGGAACTATAAAGTCTAAAAACTTCATTCAGAAATTTAGTATTTTTTCAAAATATTTACAAGGAATAAACACACAAACACAGGCAATAAATACACAACATAACCACAGATTCCATACAGATGATTGATATGCATTCACAAATGTTGTGACCAAGCTGTCCGCTGAGGTTGTGCGAGTGGCCAGTGGGGCTCATGTATCACCAGCATGTCAGTGCCCTGATAGCAAAAGCTGGGGCTAAGAACTAGAGAATAAGATTTATAGATAGAAGTTGGACGCCTGGACCTTCAACATCTACTGTCATGATCTTCCTAATACAGCTCCTGTATTAAGGAAAATTATAAACTTAAATAATCTCAGCCTGTAGCTTTGCAATTGCTCCTCAAAACATGGTTTGCACTCAAGCACTTTACAACTAAACTTGATCTCAAAAGTGAAGTTATTTGTGTATAGATTATGCAAAATATAATCCATTCAAATCTATCTTTTTGTTATGGCTCATGTGACATGTGTCACAATAGAACACACTAAATCTCTTGATCCAGTTCGGGACAAAGTAATATCAAATTTAGGAGCTTTCTGTACATCAATATATCACACTTCATTTCATATCAACAACAACACTACTGGAATTTCCATAACAAAACTTTTCAGGATATGGAGTAACTCCGATGATCTACTTCATAGTAACACATATAGCTCTGAGCATATATTATTTTCCCAGTAAGATGCAATTTCCATCAGTGAAATGAGCAGCATTTTTGTAAACATTATACTTCTTCCACCACTTCTGTTTCATTTTATGATGATAGTGTTAACTATCAGTTCAAACAGCCTAACATTAGCAATTGATCTCTCTACAGGTAGCCATTAAGGCATGTCATATGGGCCTTCCTAAGTTTAGTATATAGGGCCTGTTTGGGACAGCTCCCCAAGCTCCAAATTCACTAAAAATAGCTCCACTCCACAGAAAGTTTGCCAAACAGTCTAGCTCCACCAAAACAGTGGATCTCCTCAAGGGGTGCTCCACCAAATTCAAATTGATGGATTTGGGGAAAATTACCCACCACTGCCACTGGTTACACAAATGAACCACTTCATTCTAATTTTTGACCATCTCCTCTTCTTTTCTGTTGTGACGCTCGCCTCTCTGCCCCACCGTGCACTCGCCTAGCGGCTGACGAGCCGCCCCAAGCACTACGTGACAGCCCCGCGACCGCGCACCCTTCCCCGCCACCGTGGCCGGCCAACCTCCACATGCTCGCCCAGCCCTGTGCGCCTGCCCACATCCGGCGAGGCCACATGCTTGCCTGCGTCCGGCGAGGGCCGTGCCCTCTTGCGTCCGGCACATGCCGCGCACACCCACCCACATCCGGCGAGAGCGGCCGTGCCTGCCCGCCTGCATCCAGCGAGGTCCACACCCGCCTAGCCGCATCTGGCGAGGCTCCCAGCCGCCGCGCCCGCCCCTCCCCTCCCCTCCCCTCCACGTCCTCCCTGACCACCGCGCCTGACCGTGCCTGGCCATGGCTGACCGCCATCCACCCCATGCCCCACAGATCCGGTCAGAGGAAGAAGAAGACTGAAAAGCTTTTCTCACACATTGACAGGTGGGACCTGTGCCCAAGGGCAAATCTGGGCATTCCAAACAAAATGCCCTTGCGTGGATCTGGAGTTGCCATGTCACCCAAACGGTTCTCTGGTAGATTTCAGATCCACTCCGTGGTGAATCCCAGATCCATATTCACTTTTTCAATGGTGAAGCTGTCCCAAACAAGTCCATAATACAAACATTTACAAAAGCAATCCTAGCCACTTGGCGCGATGGTTATGGCCTAATCACCATGTAAAATATATCTGAAATTGTTATGCTGCATGCTCAACTGAAGACATGAACAACTAAATACTAACTAAGCTGCCTAGATTCTCAAGAAAAGAGAAAAGACTTTCAGGTAGCCTACTCAATCACACAAGGGAATCCACCTACCATAATATGTCTCCTCCATTGTCACAAATGGCACATATTGAATCAAACAAATCTTCATCCTCTTCTTCATCAGATTCATTATCGGCATCTTCCACAATCATCTCATCTATGTCCTCATCATCAGCGATGAACGGCTGCTTGACATCGATGTGGTCTGCACCAACCTAGTCACAATTATATTAAGAGTAATAGTTAATGTGTGGTTAAATTCTAGGTGTGGTTAATTTCTCTTCCAAAACTTTACCATTCAATAACCATATACACATACCTCAGTGAAATTTTTTCTAGATCTTCCTTCAACAAATACTTGCAAAATCTATCAGATAATCATCATAGCAAAATCAGTCAAATAATCATCATACCAGGTCAGTTTGACTCACAAATAACAGCAATCACGCACAATAACAAGTTGTTCCAATCACTTTAGCTAATTATAGAGACAGGATAAGGAAGAAAGGCCTTGTAGGTGGCATCACGTGCAGATCAGTCCTTTTACATGTCATTGTCATCTAACATTATAAGCATCAAGAAGCAAACAACGAATCAATGGCAATACAAACCCAGATTATCAAATATTGCATCTCTAAGGGTTATAATGGTAGCTAGAAGATAGCAGAGCACAGACATGCCAGAGAATTACAATCTTAGAGCAAGAATGTGTTTTTTGTTGCAAATTAAGGAGTTAAGAACAATGTTTACAACTTTACATAACACAGCTAGCCATAAAACAAAGTTAATCAAAAACTGAGCCTAACACAGTTGGTTGGAGGTGTGGATTGTGGGTGTACACCCCCGCCACCTTGGTTTGAGTTCTCTTCAACTTGACTTGGGTGTCAATTTTTTCTAATTTACAATGCCAGCTTAGGTGATTAGGTTGCTAACCCCTCATAACTTGTAGATTATTTCATGCTCATGGTAGAAACAATTGTGCTATGCTAACAAACACACTTGAGAATTTCGATAACAAGAATAGAACAGACACCTCTGATTTTACTAAGACAGGATCTTTTGCCGCGAACTCCTTCATCAGTGAGCGGTGGTTCCTGAAATCGTCCTCTGAGGGTCTGACATCAAACTTGCTGCAGAAGCACAAGTCAGATCTGTAAGCATCAGTGTTCAACATCTGCCAAAAGAACAAACACAACAGAGTGTGCCAAGGAATGTACTTAAAGACTTTGCAAAGGTGGTTCCACAAGGTTTTCTCTGGCTCATGAGGCTTCCTCCTGAGAAAATGCAGCATCTGCGCCGTGATCAGCAGAGTCCTGATCATCTCCTCGTAGCTCTTCAAGGGCCTAATGAGACGTACCCATCGTCTACCTTCAGCTGTGAGCACCGCAAACTGGGGCTGCTTTCCCTCGAGCCCCAGTCTCCAGGCCACAACCACATTGTACACCTTGACGCCCGGGTCACCAGTCCCGCGCAGCACCAGCCTCTTCTTGCAGTCAGGAAGATCATCAGTGTCCCCGAACAGGAAAGGCAGGTTGGAGAAGCAGACAGCCTCGTTCTCGTCCGTGGAGTCAACGAAGTAGTAGCTCTCCACCGCGTTGAGCTGGGGCTCGGCGTCGTCGTCGTCCGACATCATCATTGCTCCCACTGCGTTCTGTGCGGACTCAGATCAGCGACCCCAGATTTCTTGGAGAATCACTCGCCGCACCATACGGCACGCAGCGAGAAATCCGCGACGAACTGATGAGAGAGAAAGAGATGAAATTTCGGGTTAGGTTCGGGGGCAAAACCCCAATTCCCCACATAAATTCGTGACAGCGAGCTAGGGTTCTTCGTCTTACCGAGAAGGGGAATCGATCCCCTAGTTTCCACTGCACGGCGATCAGGGTGCAGATTGGTGAACGAGGAGGTCGGCGGCGATGACGCCCAGTAGCGAGCCGATCCTACGCGGCAGCGTGCACGCCTCCGAGGCTGGGGTGGGGGCCGGGTTTCGACGGCGCGGACGTGTGCACGGGCGCGGCGCTGGAGAAAGGAGAAGGTGAAGGGGTCGGAGATGGATGTGAGCGACGCTTCGGTTTCGAGCCGGGCCGGGCCAGAAGCCTATAAAACATATACATCTGTTCCCTCGGGAAAAAAATTATATCTACAATATATATTTTTATATATTTTAAGACGAACATCTCCAAGAGTCTTTCTAAATCTCATTCTCTAAATCATCATTTAAAGAGTTATTTACATCAAAATCGTTTTTTATATTTTTTTCACTCTCCAACAGTTTTGTTAAATCTCATGTTCACTCTAGAGAGTCATTCTCGTCTTCTATATTTGGCTAGCGAAAAATCAAGAAAAGACAATAGTTATATTTGGATACCATTTAGATAAACTGTTGGAGAGGAGTTTTTCATTAAAATTAGTATTCCTAACATTTAGGAAGAATATAGAGAGTCTCTTGGAGATACTCTAAGAGCCTCTCTAGGGGCCGTTCGGTTAGGGAGATTCCCGACCAGGCTCTCTAGGGGCCGTTCGGTTAGGGAGATTTCCGGCCAGGAATCATTCCACTCGTTCACAGATATATAAATTTGAATATCATTCCTGGCCGGAATGGTTCCCGGCCTCTGTTCTAGGTCAAACGAACGAGCCCCTAATGATTTGCTAAACACACTTGCTATCTTGTATAATTTAACAAAACTAAACAAATTATCCTTCCAATGGTTTGCTAAACAACTTACTAAAAATGGCAACTTGTCATTCTCTGGCCATCCACGCGCAAATTTGCGCGCTTCCTTCCGCTTGCCATCACGAGGTGCGGGCGCCGTAGCCTCCTCTCTAGCGCGAGGCATGAATTTTCATCAAAGGTCTGATCAGCATAGTAGTTTTTTGTCACATCAATCACAAATATAGCAGCAGCTTTTATTTATTTAAATACAACACACATACATATTTGCTACTTCGTGCGCAGGCGGCCAACATTTGATTGCTTCACTTAATGTGAACATGCGCAGCGGCGGCCACCAGGTATGACACGCAGGACATAAGGCCACTCTCAGTGGGGGTTTCACAAGGATGTCATGCACATTTATTAGAGCGCCATGTCAGCAAAACTGTACTTTTTGCATGAAACGAAGAGGAGAGAGAATGAAGTAGTTTCACCATGGTGAAACTCTACTGGCGTTGTTTCCTACGCGGTGAAACAGGATGAAATCCCTACTGAGGACTAAATCGTTTCACCATCTTGCATGTGATCCAATCATTTTGCAGTAATTAAATGCTTTGCCCAACCTAGGAAACATCAAGGTGAAACTCATGCATTGTGGAGGTTGTTTCATTGTTCGTTTCATTGATGC
>Ga0182004_10001386_pt1 | contig 17627 bp, 7 predicted proteins | sample Sormic07211540_1_FD_120479 | JGI IMG/M metagenome (GOLD analysis project Ga0182004, IMG submission 120479) | Endophyte microbial communities from Sorghum bicolor roots, Mead, Nebraska, USA - 072115-40_1 MetaG | ecosystem: Host-associated > Plants > Roots > Unclassified | place: USA: Nebraska...
CAGCAGCAGCAGCGAGGAGGCGTCGCCGAGGCTTCCGCCACTTCGGAAGGCGCCGTCGCTGTCGGAGTTAGCAGCCACTCTTACCAGCAGGTGACGTCTGTTGAGCCTTTTCCATTCCAAAGCACTAGGGACACACCAAATACTGATAGGACTCTTGATTTCTTTTTTGCCCCCTTAACAAAAACCTGTAAATGGGCTGCATTGGGTCCCTGCAACCTGCATTATTGCAAAGCCCATTCACTGTGGCCGAAACCGATCGACTCTAGTTATAAACCCATACTGTTTCGAAAAAAAATCTATACTTTTTTGTGTAGTAAGCTGCGGCAAGCCTAGCTACACGATGGCAGTGCATAAGTTTCTTTCAGAGAACGACACAAAGTCACAAAGTGAAGTGAACGTCTATCCTATTGTCTAATAAGCGACAATAGATGATTAAATAAGATTTTTTTTTTCGCACGAGAGGCAGGTCATTGTATTAAATTAAAAGATAGAAAAAGTATGGTCACTAGAGCATAGCTAATTAAGGCCTTAGCTTGTTTAGATCCAAAAACTTTTTGGATTAGAGCATTTATAGCACTTTCGTTTGTATTTGACAATTATTATCCAACTTTGGACTAACTAGACTCAAAAGATTCGTCTCACAAATTACAGATAAACTGTGTAATTAGTTATTTTTTTATCTATATTTAATGCTCCATGCATGTACCACAAGATTCGATGTGTGATGAGAAATCTTGAAAAGTTTTTGGATTTTGGGTATAACTAAATAAGGCCTAAATAAGAATACAACCACTTCATATGTCTCTATCTTAATATTCCCTCCTGAATGAATGCTCCAAACAACTTTTCTAAAATGGAGATGCTTCAAACAACTTTTGCAGCTCAACCTTCTCCAGGGCGGCCGTCGTCACATTTTTCCATGGCCTTGGTGAGACAGGCTTACTAAGTACACTACTGGTACACCTCTTTGCTCTCTGTTACAAAGCACACAGAAATTACACATGAAGATCGAAGAGTAGTATGCAAATATCATGGGATGAATACTATGCAGTTCTCCTGAAAGATTTCAGTTCGTGGATTCATGAACTAAACTTATATTCAAATAATGCCAAATATTGGCACTGTCATATAGTCCCTAAAAGAACGAAAATCGCACTTGCGAAGAAATCAAAAAGTTACAAGTTTAACTAGTTTTATAGAAAATAGTATCAATGTATATATCTTTAAATAGGTATTAGTATAAAAAAATATATTACATGATTAAACTAATGATAATACCTATTATGCATCATAAATACTGAGATATTTTTATATATTTGGTTAATAGACTTAGAATTGTTTGACTCATTGCAAAGGAAGATTTCCTTTCTTCTTAGGGCAGAGGAGTGTGGTACATCTGACTGACGGGCGTTTTTGAAAGTTACTTCTGACTCTTCTTCCCTTTGGGTTGCAAAATGCAGTACTTCCTGAAGGCAAAATTCCATTATAGCAAGGACCAGTATGCCAATTTGCTACTTATCATTGGCATTACAGGAAGCTTCTCGCAGGTACAATTTTATCTTGAATGTTTTTCCAAAATAACTTTATGTGTGACCACTGAAGTGCTCAAATTTTACTTAGCTGTGTCTTAAGCCGTTTAAGAATTATGATGCAGCTAACTGTGATGCCACTCCTAGTGGCAAAGCTTGGTGAACAGAAGCTACTTGTCGTAGCACTTATAGCGAGCTGCGGGCAGGTAAGGATGCTGCTTAATTTGTTGGATGTACTGCATATTTGTCTTTGGTTAATTCAGCAATAACTATTTGATTTGCTCCGTCTTGGATGTGCAGGCATTCCTATACAGCATCGCATGGTCGTTCTGGGTATGCAAGTGTTCAAGTGGCAGTATTTTTTCTGTGAGATATTGATCACATTGTTTGTTCTAAGTCTCACGTTGTGCATGGTTTTTAAGGTCCCTTATCTTGCCGCAAGCAGTGTAATACTAAGCATGTTGGTCACACCTTGTGTAAGTAATTCTTGTTATAATGAAGCTATCTAGTTTTGTTTCTGGTTCATCGCGACATATTGTGAACTGAACTTTTTTATTGACTATTTTTTCAACAGATAAGAAGCATTGTATCAAAGAAAGCGGGGCCTTTTGAGCAGGTAAAAAACATGGGTCAATCACAAGCAACTGATAGCTTCCGTCAATTTCCCACTATACATATGAACCAAATGAAGTTTCTTCACAATGAAATGGAAAGCTTCTTATGTTCCACACCACCATGTGACTCCTTTTGCACCATTTAATTTGCAATCAAGGGAATGGTCCAAGGGTGCATCACTGGAATAAGCTCAACTGCAAGTGTCATATCTCCTCTAATTTTTACTCCTCTCACAGGTATATGCATGCTTGACATTGAACTTAACTTATTAGCACATCTAATAAAACTAAGAACATGTAAGCTCTTCAGATTTTGTTTTCCATCCTAATTTGTCTCCACTTGGCTTCACAGCCTGGTGTCTGTCAGAAGCTACGCCTTTCTACTTAAAAGGTTTCAGCCTTGCCTGTGCTGGATTTGCAACGGTAGGTTCCAGTTGAATATGTTCATTGCTACAATAAAGCTGTTTTGTTCTTTGATATCAACTTCTTGCAGCTGGTAGCGTTTGCAACGAGCATAAGTATGAGGCCAGGTGAAGTGCAGACTGATAGGAAATAGATGACCTATTGACCTTTTTGTATTATGGGTAAAAGAAGGTAGATACATGCCTGTAATAGTCTTTACATCCTACACTTAGTCTTCTACTACCATTTACTATTCAATGTCAAATGGAGTGATACTCTATAACTTCCTTGCTGGGCCACATTATTAGTGGATCAACACACTGCACAGCGGCCAGCGGGTAGTATTGTAAATATCAGAAACTCTTCAGATGCTTGAGTACATTATATTTGAAACAGACCCTCAATTCTTTGCCTTGTAGGGAACGTACGTAAGGCTGAAATAACTAAGCAGTGCTGTACTAATTTCGCTGAGCAATTCCACTTTTTAACTCCTGATTCTAATGCGTATCAAATAATCAGTGGACAAAATATAGCAGGTTTTTAGAAAAACAAGAAAGCCTTTCTAGCTCATGGTCTTTCCACAGAATATTGTGCCCCCAGTTGTAATGCTCTGTCATATACCATGTGTCCTGAGACCTGACGCATGACTAATTGAAGAATATATAGTGAGAAATTGATGAGGAACACTGTCTTGTTATTGTTCAACTTTTGTTTCTACTTATATCTCCCATTTGCATAACTATGTAACAAATTTACTTATGCGAATTCCTTGTTCATTTACAAACTCCATGGCTCTAAGTTGATCATTTTTCTTCTAGCAATTATTACTGTTCGAGCAAATAACACCAAACTCCAAAGCACTTGTTAACCTGCAATCTTTAAATCCTATTAGTCGTCAGCAACTACCGCAGGAAATATATGCAGCAAACAGATAGATCCAGTGAAGTGATATGATTAAGCCTCACCTAAAAAAAATCCTATTCAGCGCTCATATTCATTCAGTAATGTCGGTAAATACTTTGTATAAAGTAAAATAGACATCAGGGTAAGCTTCACAGGAATGAAGAATAGTTTTTTTTTTGTCCGACAATCTCTAAATACGATTCTTGCACCAAAAGCGGGCACCCGACAGTGATATGATTCCTGGACAAAAAAACGGGCACCCGACACGTCACTCGCTAACCTGCGAGCCATTAGATAGAGCGACAAAGCAATATACGGATCGGTTCAGGTCTCGTACCCGCTTCGTATCCTTCGTGGGCCGCGCGACGCGTTTGTCGGCTGACTGTTTCCTTCTCGGCCCCTCCGCCGCCCCCATGCTCTCCACTCCGCCCTCCGCTTGCCGCGCCACCAGAGCGGGCTGGAATCGTGGCCACCAGCAAGCCGGCACAGCGCACGGGCACGATGGCGAGCTGGCGCTGCTGCCTGGCCCCCAGCGCGGCAGGCTGCTGGTGAGGCGGGGATCTGGCAGTGTGCCCTCGGCGCAACGCCTCCTAGCCGAGGCGTGGGTGTGGCCGGCCTCGGGTTGCCGGCGCTAGCGGTGACGTGCAAGCCATCGGCTCAGGTCCCTTGGCGCGGCAGGCCACCAGCGCAGATCCCTGCAACCGGCGAGCTAGCAAGGTAGCGGGCTCCAGGCAATGCGGCATCCAGACGCGGCGCCGGCTCCTCTGCATGGATTAGTGCCAATGTGCAAGCTCTTATTAGCTTGTAGTGTTTATCCTCTTGTCATAGCAGCAAAAGAATAGGTAGACACTATCATACTCCTGAACATAAAGCAAAAGGGCCTTGTGTTCGATCCCCAAACTATGCTCATTCGTGAGTGCCGCCACCCAGATTACTATATGTGGTGCTATGTCAATTTGCATTGCTTCAATTTCAGTACTACTTATTCCAATAGAAATTTACCATGTATTTTCAGGAATCATCATGAAGAACTGATCCCAAAAAAGTAAAGGCTAAGGAATAAAAAAAAGGTATGTAATTTCAGCAATAACTTTCATGTAATCTGGGATCAGTTATTTCTAATCTTTTGAATTTAGCTAAACTTCTATGTGAATCTGAATGGGTTAATTTAATTTAATTTTAGTTCCAGTTTCATGTGTACTACTTGTCTGTGAGATTGCGACAACATAATTCAGCTGAAATGCTCAATATATAATCCATTCTAGATAATGACCGTGCTGTGGTAGAGGTCATGCTATTTATACAGTTGCTTAACCTGTTTAATTTGGTACATCTTTACAGAACAAAACTAAAACATCAGGTTCAGCACCCTGAAAAGAAGGTGATCTGTTTTATCAGTTCCATGCATTGCAGTATGTCTTCGAGTTTGCCTTGCCACCCTCTGATTACAACATAATTCACCCATGATTTAGCTCCTGAAACAGAATACAATTATGTCATGCTGAAAATATATCGAGAATCGATAAGACTATAAATTTCTCAGTGGAATTTCAGCATGTCGGTGGTATATGAAAATGATATACCAGCAATGAGAACATTTCAAAAAGGGTATTATTTCAATTCTGAATATAAATACAAAAACCTATATCTTATCCCTATACTCATGATTCGTTAATTATTATAACTTCCCAATAGATTGCCATCTTAGAAGACACCAATTCAAAAACTGGAACTCCAAAGCGAAGACTACATGGAGCAAGGTGTTGAAGAAAAACTCTGTTTGACCTCAAAGGCTCAAACACATAGTTAACTATACATATTCAGAATAAAAGATTTCAGTGCACGGAGTTGCAAACTCTAGAATAATACTAGGCGATGATGGATATGACTGCACAAAAGATGGTTGCTCATGCAAGCAATATGATTGGAAGTAAGAAAACTCCTCCATAACTAGAGATGGCAACGGGTACAAACCCGCTGGGTTTTGCCATCCCAAACCCATGCCCGCGAAAATAAAATCTGTCCGTTAAAAAACCCATGACCCATCACGGGTTTAGTTTTGTGCCCAAACCCATGCCCATTCGGGTCACGGGTACCCACGGGTCACCCATGATATCAATAAAATTTAAACTTATTTCATAGATATTTTTTAGATATAAATATCTCATGTAGTTCAACTTTTTTGTCTTTCTAATCTAAGAAGAGAAAAATATTATAGATTTTAACTATTTGCCTAGGTATCACTAAATAGTATAGATTCCACCACTCTCTCCTCTGGTTGTCGATATGGGACTAAAAACATCATGTTGTGAGTAATAACTAAAAACAAACATATGTGGGCTCGTTTTCCTTGTTAAAACCCAGATAGACAACACCATCTCAAGCAAATGTGTAATGTATGGATAGTTGGTTTTGTTCTTTTGCCAACAGTAATTTCAGCCATAACTTTTTCGACCAGCCAACAGTAATTCCTATCGCTACTCCTTATGCTACATAGAAGACAACCTGCCGCCGATACTTGTTTGACGGATACGAGATAGATGAGCTATTGCTCGGCAGAGCAGCTCTCTCAACACAACATGATCCTTCATCTTCAATAGATGCTCTCTTTTGGGAATAATTTGATCCCAAAAATTTCATTACTAGGAACAAACATGTATTACTGGAAATAAATACTTATCCTACTACACTCAACAAAACAACTAATACAGAAAAACGGTCCATCAACACTGCAAACAATCCACACACTGGCCATACGCGGCAACACCACGAGCATTTCTAGTTAATTATATGGTGCAACACCATTGCAGATTTCATAAGATAGCACACAATTTGGTTAGTCAAATTTTTTCATTAAAATAGCCCACTAAAAACATACTTATAACATAGAAATGACAAGCTACTAAATCATAGTTGTTCTGTTATATCATCCATGAGAATGTGATGACTTATTAACGTATATATTTACAATTTTGAAACGGTACTGAAAGGTAGACAACAGATCGTTTGAGTCAACACTATTCAGAGCCATCAGAGGTCTCATCATCATCATCGTCATCACCATCATCATCAGATGACACACCTCCAACTGCAGCCCGTAGCACTAGATTAAGTAATCCTGTATTGTCCTCATGGTCCTCTGATGAATCTTCTTCAGCTGATCGCTGCCTATGTTCTGATACCAGTATGTGTTGGATCAACAGATCTGGTAAGTCAAAGCGCCAGAACTTGGCTCTTCTCTTGCGAGGTCTCGACTGGAGCTGCCAAACAAGGGAGGTACTCAATAAATTGTAAATGTTTAAATTTCAAATATCAAATGAAAATGGATGACGCTGAACTGGAAAAACGAAATCATGGAGAAAGTAGTGATGTACACATATACCAATGTCTCCACCAGATCAATAAATATGGCATCCTGACCGACAGATTGCTACAGTTTCTCCACTGTGAGGAGAATATATGTTGGCCAAAGGTAGAGATGATAAGGGGACATAGATGGCCAGGGGATATTACCTCATCAACATTTACCACAGGTGCCCGCTCAATTGCAGAGGGAGTCCAAACTTTGACATCATTATCAATTCCACAGCTCGCAATTGTCATAGCATGAGGATGAGGCTCAATGCAATTCACAATGCACTCATCACCCTCCATGGCTCGTAGAAACTTCCCATCTCTCTTTCTCCAAATAAACATCCGACCACAATCTGACCCACTGGCAACATATTCATCATTTGGCCCAATGAAACTCACACGCTTCACGGTTTCACAGTTGCGATGACCGACATATACCTGAGGTGCAGGTTGAGAAACATCATGTCCAGATGCTAACGTTGTTGATTTGCACCCTTCATTTGCTCCTATCTTAACAGATTTTTTGGGGTCAGATCCCAGCCCTCCATTTTTAGGGAATAGGTAAATATTCTCTTCATTGTAAGATACAAGCAACTCACTCAGGTGAGAGAACGCTAACCCTGTTATCCCAACACTCTTATCGTCAACTAGATGTGGTGGACAATAGCAGTTAGATGTGTGACCAAAATCAGATGATCCATCCCACTTGCACTTGCGGATGTCATACACACGAGCATATGCATTACTTCCTCCAACAGCAAAAAGATTTGGGTTCCTTGGATCTATTGCAATTGCATTTAGGTGGATACGAGTTGAGGATACTGATTTAATGAAGGAGCTTCTGCAAAGAAATAGTTTTGAGGCAGTATTTGTTCTGAGATCAAACTGCACAGGAAATAAATGGCTAATTAAACTTGGTTATAGTTCAGTTTACAAACACCTGAAATACTGCACCTGTTTTTAATGGCTTACTTGTTGAACAAGGCCATCCTCACCACAGCTGTAGAGGATATAAGGGCTACCGGGCTCTATAGCCAAATTGTGAGCCCTTCCCCCATGTTCACCAAGCAATGTTGTGGAGACGTCTCCACCATCCTGTATCTTGGCAAGCCTCACCTGGTAGAGGCACAAGAGCATCACAGCTGATGAAAACTGAGACGGTGAATAAGATCAACTAAAGTTGAACAAGAAAGCAAAGGAGCTAAGAAACCAACCTCGCCATCGGCAGCACAAGTGACAATGGTCTGGTCGTCTGAGCAGGGCATGAACCGTGCCTGGAACACATTGCCACCATGTCCTGAATGAAACTCTAATTTGACGGTGCCAGTGTCCCAGTCCCACAGCATCACCCTCTGGTCATCAGACCCCGATACGAGGATGTCACCGACCTCACTGAAGCTCACTGTGTTGACGCAACCCGTGTGTCTGTCAAGCTTCCGGTGAATCTGAAGCCGCATCACAAGGTCCTGTAAAGGAGGTAATCGCATCAGCCACACACACACAAAAAAAAAAAAATTGCATCCAGTATTCACTAATTCTGATTAATTTACTAAGGAACATGCTAGCAATGAGTTCGTGATTCGACCGTCCTGTTGATTGAACACTTTAATAGGGCACATAACCAAGCCAATACGTCAGCCAAACACCTACGCAGCACAGAAATCAAATCAACTGGCACCACCCAACGCTAAATGGAACTCAGCACGGCCCCCAATTAGCACCACACGGCCCGGGCCCGAGACCACGCCACGTCATTGAACGCCGGCCGTCCAGCCCGATCGCTGCGCGCGCCGATCCGCCCCCGCGACACGGATCGAGATGCGGCGGCGACGTGGGGATTGAGAAGGGCACAGTGCGGAGAAGGAACGGAACTACAGAAGGCAGGGGGGGACTGACCTCGGAACCGGCCGCGCGGCGGGCGAAGCGTCGCGGCAGGAGGTCCCCGACCTCGCGGAGGCAGAGGTCGGCGGCGCCGTGGCGCGCCGCGACGGCTGCCCCTGGGCCCGGGTGCCTCCACGGGCGGCGCATGGTGACGAGACGAAGTGTGGGTTGTGTTGTGTGGTGAATGCGAGCAGCACGAATCCTCCAGAAGGGAAGGGCCCGAGGAATAGGGGTCAAACGAAGGAAGTTGCGGCCCGCGCATGAGATTGGATGCCGTCATGCTACTGTCCTGCCGGGCCCTGCCGATGATATGTACACGTGTCGAGCAGACGAAGGTTGTCTGCGGTGAGTTTGGCAAAACTAGTACTATTTCAATATTTTAGCAAAAACAGAAAAAAACTTCCTCTAGTAGTTTAGTAAAATAGCTCTTTAAAAACAAAAGGTTGTTAAATATCTTTATTAACTCATAAATTTTCAAAGTCGAGAGAACTTTCTGTCTCTCTTTCTTACACATATTTTCATGTCCAACCACCATATGTACGGGTTTCCATTGCCGCCGTTCTATAGGTCAACGCTATTGCCTCATGCTTTCCTCTACGGGTGTTATTATCTTTTGTTCGAAAGCAAGGTATGTTGCCTTCATATGTATATAGTCTGCTATCTTTATATATATATATATGCTCATCGCTTGTATTAGGCGGAAGACATGAATGCTAGGCATGCCTTGCTAGCCGAGTGGTCATACAGAGCTAGTGCTCACATTAGTGCGATGCCGAGAAAAGATATAATTTTCTTTTCAATTTTTTATAAACAATATAATAAACCAAAGAATATTAAATGTGGGTCCTATTATAACTTTTATAAAGTTGTTATAGGAGACTCTTGAAGAAGACCAAAAATTAAGGTTGCTATTTCTTTTATTAACTTGCTAAATTAATTAGTTTAGTAAGTAAATTATACCAAACTCTTTGAAATGCTCTAAGGGGGTGTTTAGTTCCTCTCATATTCAAAAAAATTTTGAGTTTTGGTTTATCATTTTGCAAAATGGAACTAAACACCATGCAAAATTTTTGGCAAAATGGTGGTTATTCTCCATTTTGGATTTCGACCTCAAGAGGCCGAAAAAACCTAAAAGAGCCTCATGAGGATCTCATGAGGACAATAAATTCTGTATTTTGGATGGAACTAAACATGACCCTAAAAATTTTGGCATTTTGCATTCCATTATTCCAAAGTAGTTGGCATTTTGCATTTTTTTAGGACTTGTTTAGTTTCTAAAATTTTTTGCAAAAAACTTTAGATTTCCTATCACATCGAATCTTATGGCACATGCATGGAGCATTAGATATAGATCAATTTAGCAAGTTAATAAAAGAATTTTTTTGAGCATTAGATATCGAAATTTTTGGAGCATTACATCGAATGTTTAGTTCTGTTATACAGTTTGTCTATAATTTGCGAGACGAATCTTTTGAGCCTAGTTAGTCTATGATTGGACAATATTTGTCAAATACAAACGAAAATGCTATAGTGTCTATTTTGCAAAAAAAATGGAACTAAGCACCCCCTTAGTTCCCCTCATATTCCAAAAAATTTTAGGTTTTGGTTCATTGTTTTGCAAAATAGAACTAAACATTATGTAAAATTTTTTAAAAAGGTGGTTATTCTCCATTAGCCTCAAGAGGCAGAAAAAAAACCCAAAAGAGCTTCATGAGACCCTCATGAGGGCAATAAATTTTACATTTTGGATGAAACTAAACATGACCCTAAAAAATTTGACATTTTGCGTTCCATTCTTTCAAAGTAGTTGATATTTTGCATTTTGTATTTTTTGGAACTAAACACCCCCTAATAATGGGAAAGACGATGGAGGTGAGAAAAAACTAGGTAAAGGGTGTTTAGTTCTCCTTATATTCTAAAAAGTTTTGGGTTTTGGTTTATTATTTTACAAAATAGAACTAAACATCATGCAAAAGGATGGTTATTCTTCATTTTGGATTTTAGCCTCGAGAGGCAAAAAAAAAAGAGACCAAAAGAGCCTCAAGAGACCTTGACGAGGGCACTAAATTCTGCATTTTTTATGGAACTAAACATGATCCGAAAATTTTGGTATTTTGTATTTCATCATTCCAAAATATTTAGAATTTTGTATTTTATATTTTTTGAACTAAACACCCCCTAAGTACCGTCTCTGTCAATACGTGGTGCGGATTGTTCGGCCGATACGTGGGTCACCTTATCATTTTAGGGCCTGTTTAGTCTTTCTTGCTAAATTTTAGTTAGCTATAATAATTTTAGTTGCTCTTAAAATAACTAGTGGGACTAAACTATTTTAGCTTTTTTTACTCAATGTATTTGGAAATTTAGTTACTAAAGTGATTAAAGTTTAGACGAGTAAAATTTAGCAAAGGGAAATAAAGAGGCCCTTAATCATATGCATGCTAAATTAGATGCTTCATGATTCACACATCAGTTGGACATCCGTATCATGGCCAGTTCCAAAATTTTTTGCAAAATAGAAATAGTAGCACTTTTGTTTTTATTTAACAAATATTGTCTGATCATATACTAACTAGGCTAAAAAGATTCGTCTCGCAAATTACAGGTAAACTGTATAATTAGTTATTTCTTTCACCCACCGCGTGCCTCGACGCCCTGTCCTCCACGCCTCCCCTGCCTCGATGTCCGTGCGCTGCCGCTAGTAAGAGAGTCCAGAGGAGAGAGGAGGCTGAGTGGAGGTGTTGGGCTGGTGTTGGTATAAATTAACTGTACTCCTTTAAATAAGATTTAAGTAAGATTATCCGCAAGCGCACAGATATCGTACCAATGTCACATTTTACCCAGAGGTTTTAAATATCGTATCCATAGGGAATAGTTGTGATGATGACCAAGTATATCGACTTAACCCTACAATTAGGCTAGATCATATCAAGAAAAAGGAAATCGCTAATGCACTATGGTTCTAACTACGGTAAACTTTGTATGATATCGTCTTATTGGACAAGTAACCCGAATAGGAGAAGAAACAGAGTAATCTCCTACCAGGCACCTATAAGCCTATCAGTCCTATCAACGGGAAGTGGACTATAGAGGAATCAACGTAGCTATAAAGTCACCTATGCGAGCTACCACTGTCCGCCTGATCAGGGGACATCCATAAGTAAACCTAGTCTAGGCACCACGCCTACACTACGAAATACTACTTCAACCAAGTAATTACTAAGATCAAAGCATTCAATATGAGTTGTGAACCAAAGAACAAATAAGAACAAGTTGCTTACTTAAATCGGAATGGTAAGTACAAAAGTACCTCAGAACGTAGCTCCGGGAGAGGGAACTGGATCGAGACGAATACAACCACGAAGAAGCGCTGACAGGCCGGAACTCCTCCAGAATCTCTACTCCTCTACTCAATCTCTCTAATATCTAAACAAGACTAGATCTAGAAGAACTAGTCTCTTCTAATTGGTACATCTAGATGAACTAGAACTAGTTCAACTAGAGGGACCCTAACCCTAATTATGTAGAGAATATGAAGCACTGGGGTATAGAATGCCTCTTAGGGGGAGCCTTGGGCGTCATTATATAGGCCGAGGTGGAGTAGGGGTCAAGGAATCGCCACGTCAGCGATCGGCGTCTTCACCTTGTGTGCACCGTTAGATCAAACCGACTTAAAATCGACGAAGAGATACTTTGCTTGGCTTCCAAGGAGGCGTAGGAGGAAGACTCCAGAAGGCGGTGACCATCGGGCTAAATAGGGCGCCGACCAGCCCCAAGGTGGAGCCGGCCGGCCCCACCTTGTTTCCTCTGCGGGTCTCGTTCCTCCAGGTGTCTTCTAGACCCTTCCTGAGTCTTCTCGTGATGTTTTCCGTCGCGGATGAGTGTCGTGGTAAATATGCACTAGAATCCCTCTTTTCAACTTTTCTAAAATTCACCCTAGAAAATACAGAATATGCAAAACTCGTGGAAATTGTCAGATAAAACTCTAGAATAGTGTGTTTTCATGTGTTCCCTTGTGTCTAAAGTTCTAATAAATATTGACGTTATCGACCGTCAACAATACCCCCAAGCTTACCTTTTGTCAGTCCCTTGGCGAACTACCCAAGCCTAATTATTAATATATTTGCATCAGGAGTTGCTACAATACTTTTATTTCTTTTAAGTACACTTGCTTTTAAACATAAATTTTTCTCTGGTCTAACTTCCAAACTTACCCACTTTACCTTTAACCATGGAACTTTACAACTTTTGCATAAATCTTGAGTAATCGAAAGATAGAACAATCAAGTCAAACACTATGTCTCCAATTCTTTACAGTACTAATATTCCAGAGTTTTGTAAGTTTTCAAAATAAAGCTCAGAGCATAATTGTATGACACCCTCAAGTCTCTTATTATATAGTATTTATGGATCTCGCTGAGGCATTAAAGAGGTTATGCCTTCCTACAACTAAGGATATATAGTGGAGCTTATAGGAGTGGCAATAACAAGGATGAGCATACTTGTAATTCATATATTGTAAAGTCAAACAATGGATCCATAGAGAATCGAGGCATACAATCAAACTAAGATGTGTATGTGTATGGAATAGGTGTATATAGAGTATTTAGTGGCTAATCCTAATTCTACTTTTGCTCTTTGAAAATAACTCCCTCCTTTAGAACTTTTTGCAGGAAAACCATGGGCTATTTTATTCTTTCTTTATTTCTTATTTTTTCCTTTCTCTTCTCTCTTTTTTAATCTAAGAGGCGGGCATCTATGTACCCATTGTTTTAATTGTTGGACACTTGTCCATCTTTTACTCTCCCTTTTTTTCTTTTTAAATATTTTTGCATAGCCACATGCATCCTTTGAATATAAATCATTAGAGAGATAATGATAAGAACTTAGAGCAATTAAATGGGAGCTGTCCTATAGGGTATTTTTTTGTTGTTGTTTACTCCCACTGTTGGAGAAAACATTTTTTAAGGTGGATCTAGGTGAAAGTGGAAAATAATTGCGCTTACTCCCAGAGTAGGAGCAATGCAAATGTAGGTGTAGTGCGTAAGTGATCTTGATTTTAAAAGCATGACAAGACTCTCATAAGGTATACAACAAAGGTTGACTAAACTCAATGCAAAGTAAGCAGCATTAATGCGCAAAGGTTTTCATAACTCTAAATGTATCATATATGGCTTTGGTAGGAATTTAAACTTTATCATACAAGAGCTCATCATGTAAGATTTTGTTTTTTTTTGAAAATAAATCTCCAGAACTTAGTAATGCTAGGAATAAGATAAATAGCAGCTTAGAACTTCATGTATAATATCAATTACCTAGACTCAGCTTAAACATATGCCTCCACAAATTTTAGGTTCAGAGTAAATTCTTATATTAAAGTGGTCATGTCTAAAACTTAGGAGAATTCATGGTTGAAAACTAGGCACTTGAAAGAAATTACTGTAGAGCAACTATTCATCATCTCCAAGACAAAATTTTATTATTCTCTAATTTTTATTTGACTCTAAACTACACTATATGATCACACCTTAATATATAGATACATATTTTGTTTGGTTGTTATTCATTTCTATTGGACTCAGAAGACTCTAAAGATATGGACGTTCATGTACCCATATATTTTTGGTATTTTTAATTCTCCCTTATATTTTCTTATGATACTATTCTGAACCTTCATGTGCTCACATATTTTTGATATTTTATGACTATATAAAATAGACTCGATAATCGCCTAGGTATAGTTACCTGATAACTAGGGGATACCTCCAAGCTAGATGTTTGCAATAGTTGGTGTTGATGATCTTCAGAGTGAGCTTACCGGCAGCGCTCTAGGTGGGTGCCACTAATAGACTCTCTCCTTGTCATAATGTTGTTTCTGCATAATTACTCTAAAAAGAAAACCAAAACTCGAGGCTTGAATTTGTTAATAGGTTAGCGGTCAGCCAAAGAGTAATTGATCACCTTTAAGAGCTAGCTTTAATGTTGTCTAATTTAAACAGGATTTCAATTTTCTCTTATTTTTGATTTTTCTATTTATGATGCAGGAATTTAAATGCTATATTTTTGTTATTTTTATTTTATGCCACCACAGCGGATATTCCTTTGAAAAATACCATAGGGTATCCCCATGGAGTTTGTGATGCCATAAGTAATGCAGTACATATTTTTATTGTTTTTATATCTTTTAGTGTGTAAACAAAATTATGCTACTAAATAAATTACAAATGCATTTAAAGAGATAACTACCATTCTAACCTTATGGCTAGGGTACGGTGTTTTTAGTCCTTCGAACTGGGCTTCTTCTTTCACTTTTGTGTATCTCTCCATCTTTAGAGATGGAGGTCTTGTTAGTTGCATACCTTTAGTGATAATGATGTCACCTTTGTTCTTTGATTTGGCCAGTAGGTTGAATGAGAGTTTAAATAGTAGCTGGCAGCATCTTGCTCAGTGTGCATGTTCACAGAACTTTTACTTGTAGAATTAATAAACTTTGCTTGATATATTATCTTGTTTGCAAAACTAAGGTAGAGATCAAGTGCATGGACTCTGCTAGTGGAAAAACACCAACATAACCAAATCTATTTCTTTATTTAATTTTCTCCATCCTTAGGCACATTAAACAAGATAAAGTTGGGTTACATGATTTATTTATTTATGAGTGGTAAGATCAAAAGATCAAGCATTTAATGTTGCATTTAAGTTCACATGACAGAAAAGAATGAAATTGCTTAATCAATGGAAGGATTGTCTATCTCTATATAAATTTTCAAATAAGTATGTCTATCATCTTCCCAAGATTAAATATAATGTTTTAACTTGTTTAGTTAAGACTGAGATTAAGGGGACGGTGTCATAAACAATCTTAAAAGACAAATCATGTTGAGTTAACCAGGTTAATCAATTTAAGTTGTAACTCTAGCATGTTTGTGTTTTAATTTATGTGCACACCAAGATCAAGAGGAGAGAGTGACCACTTACCTTAGAATATTACCTTCATTATTAGAGCGTGATGACACTAACTGATGGAGGGTAAATGACTGGTGGTCTATCCTCTTGCATCTTGAGTTGTTCATAGACATCTTGTCTCCTCTATTGCGCTCATTCTTTTGCCATCTTTTGCTTCTTTAATCTGTTGACTCTTTTCACTCCAGTCATTATTATGCTTGCAATAGATTAGTGGACAACACATACCCGAAGGAGTATACAAGTTTTTAACATAGGTTGCTTGTCCAGTATTTTATTTTGCTCTATCTATGCTAATGAAAAGATAGTATTAATATTGTTTTAGCATAGATTATGTTTTATACAGACATGGCTCGAGGCAAAGTAACTTGTAGTAGAAGATAAAGTGAATGAATCATTAATGTTCACAGTTCTTTCATTCATGATGAATGACCCGTGTCTTCTTCTACAAAGTTATCGAAGTTTATGATGTGCTCTGTCTTAAATCTAAATTCATCTCCTCACTTACCCAAATTAAATTTAAAACTTTTCCTCTAGGGGTTAGTCCACAAAATATCTATTGTCTACTACAATATATTATTAGTTCAAAATTCAACCTAGACACCACGTCTAATTTGATTTAGGAAGGCATTTTAACCTAAGCACCACACTTAATTCAAAAGGTGTATGAAAATACTCCAAACCTTAAGGATACTATAGCAAACAAAGGTAACATGAAAGTTTATAGAGTGTTATTCAAATGGAGATGAAAGAGCATGATTAACAAATTGCATAAAGGTAGAGACAACCAATATTAGCAACATAAGATTTTCTAAATAAGGTCATTCCCCCAAGCTAGAATTTTGCAAAGTAAATGTAAACTTGAGTGGATGTAATTCAAAATTGCATAATGATAGGTTAGTGATACTTGGTGCTGCCATTATTAATTTTCTCACTTCAAACCTAAAATGATTAGTGACAAGAGTATTCATAGAAATATTTTGACAATTATATTTCTATGCTAAAGGTGCAAGCTTAATTCATTTTTTTAAGAGTGGTTATTTTAGACCACAAAGTTGTTCTTGGGAAAGCTTCTGATTATTATAATTTGAGTTGGTGAGGTGGTTTCCTCTAGAACATTAGCCTTTGTGCACCTATATCCAAATTACAACAGATCTATAATAAACATATGCATCTACAACCACCCTCTTAATGATTTTATGAATAGGTAGAATAAGGGGTTGAGGATATCGTTTGTGATAATATTAGAGACTAATTGATCCAGGAGATTTCTCATATCAGCATGGGTCTGATAGGGTGTTTAATGAAATAATTCACATGCTCGACAATATGATCTCCCTTTACAAACTCCAAGGGTGTCTCTTCATGGTTGTCTATAGGCAATAAGTTTGCCTCTATTATTTCATGCCTATGACATTTATTAGATATTTTATTTTCTAGGATTGCCCATGAATTGATGTCCCTAAGGTTGGTCTCATCTAAAGCTTTCTCTAAGGGGTGGGTTTTGTTTATCAAAGAAATTGATTTAAGCTCAACATTTGAATTTAGACCAAGTTTAGATGCTAGTTCTAAAACTTCATCGTCTTCCATCCATTCTTTGACAATAGCATATGTATTTCTCATATGTTCTACATATTTATGCTATTGCCATTGCTCTTCTTGGGTATTCCTATAATTTTTATGACTCCTATTCTTAGGATGTCTTGATGGATTTCTAGGGTCATTATAAAGTTTAGTAGAAGGAGAATAAAAAGATTTATTGGGGTCAAGGATGGGTTTAGAGATAGGTTCAAAGACATTTAATACGGGCATAGAAGGGGAGAAGATAGAATTTATTTCTAAGTGGCTTGGCTCTCCGTCTATGGCATCACTTGGCATGCCATCCTTGAATTCTTCCCAATGTCTTTTTAGGAAGGAAAGGAAGTTGATGATGCTTTTTCCAAGATACTCTTCTAAGAAGATCTGATATGCATTGATTTAG
>Ga0182004_10001387_pt1 | contig 17625 bp, 18 predicted proteins | sample Sormic07211540_1_FD_120479 | JGI IMG/M metagenome (GOLD analysis project Ga0182004, IMG submission 120479) | Endophyte microbial communities from Sorghum bicolor roots, Mead, Nebraska, USA - 072115-40_1 MetaG | ecosystem: Host-associated > Plants > Roots > Unclassified | place: USA: Nebraska...
ACGGTTCTGTCTCAATGAAGGGTGGGCCCTTGATGCGCCGCGGCTTTTATACGAAACAGTACGTAGAGCGTAGCTTACATCCGACGCTTTTCCCCGCGGCGTATAGCGTTGCTTCCACGCGGCCGGACATCATCCCAAACTCCTTACGGGCCCCTTCGTTGGTGGGCTGGAATTGTCTGAAACAGTTTAAGGCCTTTGTACTAGGCTGAAAATGTTCCGGGCCAAAACTGCCTAATCGAACGGGCCTTAGATAATAACATTATTGTAATTGTTGCTAATGATTTACCCAGATGAGTAATGAGTAAACTCTGCCCAGATTCCAAAAAAAAAAAAATACCGCACAGAATGCAGCAGCGGGACGGGGCGTAAGACGTACTCCCTCCATCCCACTTGTATTAAAAAAAAATTATATAAACATAGTCAAACTTAAGTTATTTTTGAAATTTTTATTAATAAACCAAGCCACGATAAAAAAAATAATATTTTGCATAAATTTTTGAATAAGACAAGTGGTAAACTTGGTATCAAAAAATTAAACATCTTATAATTTAAGATGGATCAAGTAGAAGTGATGGTTGACTCACCAAATGGTGAAGAACTTGGACGACTATGTGACGGCGAACACAGTGAGCGCCGCGACAAGCGGGTCGTTCACCAAACACACAGCAGCAGCGGCCATCTCTGGCTCGAAGCTCCACTCCCCTCTTCTCCTCCCGCCAGCCGGTGGAGTACCTTCCCTGCCGAGAAAGATGTGAATCTGCCATGTGGAAGCAATCGTGAAGGGAGGGAGGGAGAATCAGAGAGAGAGAGGACGAGGAGGCTTCTGGCTTTAAGCTGATTTGATTTGACGATTTCCTCAGCGCTTTTTTCTTCGTTGCATATATAATTGTATGCTAGGTAAATGTCCGTGCATTGTGATGACAACAAGAAAAAACATAAGATTACGTGTTTTATCGTGTAAGTAAATAATATCACATCATAATCTAGTATGCAATAAAATAGTTCTACTTAACTGTGTCTGACCACATAATCAATGTCGAAGACCTCATAAAAAATGTTGAGGAATGAAAATATAACTTTGATCAAACATCATGGCACTAATGAAATCAACATTGATTATTAATTGTAAGCTATCGCTAGTGGCACTCATAAACGGTTAGCCACGTCAAATAAAATGTGTTAGCAACAATCACTTGGCTCCTATGGGAAGAGAACCTCCTTGCAGTAACAAGACAATCTTGCCCTTCAAATTAGGGGTGAAAGTGGTCCGATCCATTTCAAATCTAAATTTTAAGGATATGGATGAGTGTTTTTAATATTCGTGCGGATATAGATAATCCGAATTTGATTATATGCGGATGCAATGTAGGATATAGGATTAGCAAAATCCAACGAATAAGCTATATCCGATAATTGAATTCGGATTATCGACGCTTATAATAGGATAATCTGAATATTTTAAGAAACTCAAGTGACAAGAATATAAGTCAGCTCACTCCATCACATAAACGTTATTATATTGTAGTCAACAACAAAGCTTGTCATTTGCATGCTAGTACATTGAAATTACCAATGATGAAAGAATCATCTTCTACCAAAAGGGAGAACTAGTACATGACAAAGAGAGAAGGCAAAGTTTTGCCTAAGGCCCTATTTAGTTCCCCACTCAAAGATTTTTCATCCATCCCATCGAATCTTTGGACATATGCATAGAACATTAAATATAGATAAAATTATAAAAAAATAAACTAATTACACAGTTTGATTGAAAATCGCGAGACAAATCTTTTAAGCCTAGTTAGTCTATGATTAGCCTTAAGTGCTACAGTAACTCACATGTGCTAATGATAGATTAATTATTCTTAATAGATTTGTCTTGCAGTTTCCAGATAAACTATGTAATTTATTTTTTTATTAATTTCTAAAAACCTCTCCCGACATCCTTCCGACACATCAGATGTGACACCCAAAAAATTTTCATCTTCAATCTAAATAGGGCCTAACTAAGAATATCTATTTCTTTTACACACTTGTTTTATACTCTTAAATTTAAACTAAGGACTTGTATTAATTTTTAAGACCTTAAATCGAAGTGGTGGATTGATGGTGATTATTTTGCGTTGGAAAGCCATTTTATGACTTTGGTTAATGAATTGTTTCTCATCATAAAAAAAAGAACACGCAAGCACATATTATGTGACTTTAAAAAGTCCACTTTCGCTCCAATACCAGTCCAAATTCATACATTTTCGATATTCTAAAAATATATGTATTCGCATCCGAATTCGCATGATATCTGATATGCTCCGAAGCTGATCAAGAAAAAAGGATTAGAATATAGAAAAGTCATTATCCGCTCTGATTCGATGCGTATTCATCCCTACCTTAAACGATTAAAAGAGAAGGGCGGGAACAAGAATTTCAAAAATAAAAAAAGATATACAGATACACCCTCTTTCAAACATGTGCTATTACTATTGATGCAGCATATTCCATCCATACAACAGATTGTCTTACCACAAGATGCACATCTAGGCTTTTTTTTAGAATATATCTTACATCCAGTTTGTATACACATAAACACCTATTTAGCTCTTATAGTAGAGAAGTATAATTGCCAAACATGGGAAATGCAAGCAATAAACAATGTTGAAGTTTCTACTCCATCTCCTTTCTCAACATGACGAAAAATCTTGACTAGGCCTTGTTTAGTTTCGATTTTTTTTTATTTTGAATACTGTAGCACTTTCATTTTTATTTAGTAATTATTATCCGATCATGAACTAACTAGGTTTAAAAGATTCATCTCACGATTTACAGCTAAACTATGCAATTAGTTTTTGTTTTTGTTTACATTTAGTGTTCCATGCATGTATCACAAGATTTGATGTGATGGGAAATCTTGAAAAAAAATTTGGTTTTTGGGGTGAAATAAACAAGGCCTGTGACAATTGGCCTGAACTCAATGAAAGAGGAGTATATTACCAATTTACCATTTCACATAAGTCAATAATTTCAACAGACCTTTACAAGATCATGAATTCTTGGGGTTAAATAGATGGAATAACAGCATAGGGAGATATAGAGCTTGCTTTAATCCCGTGAACTGACCATGGCACTTACCTTGATAAATACAATATATGTATCCTATTGAAAAAGGTTTTGTGTTTAAAACTGAATTCTTGGGAACAAAGAGCATCATAGCATGGGAAAATATTAGGAGCAAACCATTCTCTTCGCGCAATCGTAAAAACTATTCCAAAAATCATACTTAGAGGTTTCCAAAAATTATAAAATGATGCACATCCATAGATGTACGTTGTAGCAAAATTTGGGAGGCAAAATTATTGTGTAAAAATCCACAAAAAATTAAAAATTTCAGGTGCAAAGTGCAAATGCACATGAAATTTGTCATTTCCGTATGAATTTTTCTAGACTGATTTTGTTTCCCAAATTTTGTGACAACATACATCTATGAATGAACTATGGATGTGCATCGTTTTATAATTTTTGGAAACCTCTAAGTATGGTTTTTGGAAGGGTTTCCACAATTGCATGGAGAGGGTGGTTTGCACCCACTATTTTCCCCCATAGCATGAACGATGAGATAGGAAGACCTGGAGCTATATTTCCATATTCAGGAAGAAAAAGGCCCCACATAACTTTAGAAGTATTAGGTTTATAACACCTAAGTTGAACTAAGAAACAAGTTGGTCTTAAGAACACCAAAAAGAACAATGAAATTGAACTAAAAAAAAAGGAACAATGAAATTGTTATGGACCCGCATCACCAAAACTGAACAATTACAATGACAATATGCACTGAGACATTTGAACATTACAGATCGATATCATATTAGCGCTATCTGTTAACTAACACCATTGCACGTAAATGTTGTGTGTTCTTCTGGGGCCTATTTTCTTGATTCCTTAGAGTTGGGTAGTAGTAGTAGACGTACACAACAAGTGTAAGAGTCACCCTAATACTCCGTAAGGCTGGTCCGTGCCTCCGTGGTCCTTTCTGGCTGGATATGATCCAGAGTCCAGTCGCTACTCGCAAGATTCGGGCCGAATACTATGCTGGCTCTACTGAATTCCGAAGGTAACGGTCAGTCAGAATTATTGTGTTAACCTGCTGTTCTTACTCACTACTACCAAGAACGCTGCACTAATGTGTTCAGGCAACATAAACAAATTAAAAACGATTTGGATGTGCATCTGATCGTTCCACCAGCTCATAAATTTTCATCCCATCCGTGAAGCCAGACGCCGGACAAATTATGGGCAGGCATACAATGATGATAACGAAACGCATTGCGACCGAGGGCGTGTGGCACGAAAATTAGCCTGGCCGCTGAAATGGCCAAGCATCATCGATCGTGGCCGTGTAAAGCAACCCAAGTACCGAGAGCAGTGATGGATAAACGATGGTGAGCATCTGGAACTCTTGATCGCACACAGCTTTTAATCTCCAGCCGTGGTGAACAACATTTTCACAATCAAGCATACACCACCTCATCAATCGCTACCTTTGCTTTACAGCGATGGGTGATGGCTGTGCACCATTGCTTACTGGACACTTGGTTTTGGTTGACACTTGGCAGCATCAGCACGGATTCAGACAATCAGACCAGACCTGGCTGATGCTTCAGTTCAGGAGGTCCAAGCCTGATAGCAAACAACGATAGCTGTTCATGGCATGATGCATAAGCATTTAGAAATTAATGCCTGTGTACCAACTGCGGACTAGCTGGGAAGAAGGCACGAACCTGTGGTAGCTCTCTATCATTGGTTGCAGCCTTCAAGCGTTCTACTCGGTACAGCAAAGTGAACTAGTGAAGGCAACTGTTCCTATTCCCGTGCCGATGAGTACTACAATGTTACTCTCCTTTTCCCACAAATTTGACTAGTTCGGCTTTGGCAGCTTCCATGACCACGGGGAAATCAACCTCCACATAGCGCCCCCTGCCAACCAAAATTTCAGCCTGTGAGATACATAAATTGGTGGGAAGGAAAAGATATATATGAGAGGGAGAGGAGAGAGGAGAGACCAGAAGTGGTTCTTGGACCAGGTGGCAGATGGAAAAGCTGGGCTTGATATGCCATGCATAATCCTAGCAACAGCCCTTGGCGTGAATTTCGCAAATGAATTGCTTTGAAGGAACACCTGTGGTGCAGCGAAGGTGTTGTCATGGCAAATTGCGACGAAGACAAAAATCATGATAGACAACACAGTGATTACCCATACCTTTATATCAGCTTGCAAGAACGGGCTGCAGGACGCAAAATGAAATGCCGAATCGAGTCACATAAAGTTTTAGATTAGATTAGTTCAAAGTACAAGTGAATCATTGTTGTCTGCTTGAATTGGGAAGATGAAGCGCACAAACCTGCTCTTGTGTGGCTGAGTACAGTTGTTGTCTGAGGTGGAGTAGTTCTTACTGAAGTACTGTATGATCTTCTTTTGAATGCACGAAGTGTGCTGGGAGCCAGAACAACCATCAATCCTTTGGCACCCCTTGACAGCAAAGTTTGCTAGATCAAACATAGCATCCAGTTTACTGATCTGTACAACAAAGCACCACAGATTGGTTAAGACGAACTAGGAACACAATTATATCTTCAGAAGTATATTGGCTAACAAAATAAAAAAATCCTAGATACTCGAATAACTTCATTTAAAGTTTGGATAAGAAACAAATAGAACATTATTTATGGAAAAGGGGAGGGAGCATTTGAAGGAGACTCGCAGTGCACCTTTGAATTTTCTACTTCAGAAAGCCATTTTGTGATATTTGCTGATAGTGCGTTCAAGTCATCTGGCTTCTTTAAGATCACGTAAATACAGGCTGGATCTTTTAATTCAAATGAAATTTCTCCAGAGAACTGAATGGAGGAAAAATAGAAATTAAAATGAGTCAACATAACAACAACTCTACAAATCTGAGGCAGAAAAGGAGTTATACAATGGCTAAAAAAGGCACAACACTTGCAAGTCAACATTCTTAACTGCTAAACATATTACTACATAATCAATCTCTATGCTCAGGGCAACAGACACAACCTGAAGTGTAACCGCGCGACTGATATGGATAAAAATTAATAAAAGAACACGAAGGTGCAACTCGACAAGACAGAATATATAGGACCACCAGGTTATATCACTGATCAGCAGGTACGGAGTCATGTATATATGTATTTTCTTAAAAACTAGATGCATTATCCACATTAGTTCCTAGTGGTAAATAAAGTCATGTAAAATTACTGGGGTAACTGCTATTCAATATTTTATTGGCATAACTGTAGTCTAATGCTATTCTTTTCCACAGAATCCTATTTTTGGTACGGATGATGTGATGTATTACTTCAAAAAAGAACATTCAGACTCAACTCAATTGCTGAAAAAAAGCAAGAAATTTTAAACATGAAACACTGTTCACTAAGTTAATTAAGATCACATCCTAATGCGTGCAGTGCACCAAACATAACTCCAGCAATTCAATTCTGAAGATATAAATATTCATTTAACTAAAGGTTAGCCTATCCTGCATTATCAATTGTGTATTGAATAATGGTAAGCAGCCAGCCATGGAAAGAATTGATGAACACCTGGACAACATTGGTATTAATAAGAAAAAAGAAGTATTAGGTTCAGGCAAACCTTTAGCTGTTGCAAATGATCAAATACTTCATTCACTGTGATGCTCAGATCATTAGCTACCTTTGTCATGTCGAAGACAAAATTTCCACCCTTAGTCTCTGACCTGTAATTCAAAAATGGAGAATCAGAATCTCAGTAGTGCAATAGGAAAAAGAAGGACGCAAGCAGATAGTGGTTACTTATTCAGAACTGATCTAACTAGTACATCTTTGTCTGCAAGCAACTGTGGTGACGTCTGCATCGATTTAACTGAATGAATCAGGAAATGTGAAATAAAAGGAGGCAAGTATGATAGCTTAACAAAATAACAAAGCACATGGTATACTTCTGGTGATTGAATGCCTGGGTGAAGGTGTCCCTTCAATAGTAAAGACTAAAGGGTCATTCTTCAATTACTACCATGGTGATCAGTTGAGCAAACTAAGCAAGATTTTGGTTTATAGTGTACCAGTTATAACAAACCAACTGCATCCAGAATTCCAGACAATGGGATTGCTCTACAAGCATTAGATGTACCTTATGAAAATACAGTGTGCAGGTTACACTGAACTGAGGAAGTAAACGGAGATATTGCTGACCACCGATTTCTAGCTGTGTTAGGACAGTCAAGAGCACCTGCAGGATGAAATGATCAAGTTTGATATTGACATCTGAAAAATAGATGGACTATTCAGAATTTCATATTGGATATCAATGCATTGGAAATGAAAGACACTTTTAGGGGATAAGAATTCCAAGTGCCTAAAAGATCAGAGGGACAGAGTGCCTAGATGTGCACAGGGTGATCAAATAATTGTCTTTGGTAGCACAGGAAACAGCTGTCATGGTGACCATGATTGCTCTATAAGTTGACACCTTATTACCATGCAAAAGTGATTTACAACCAAAAAAATAGTTATGAGCCCATGACTACAACAAATCTGTAGCTTGAAAATCTAAAGCTTATGGTAGAATATAGTGACACAACTGCCTGAAATGCAGCATGAACACATGGAAAAAGAAACTAGGTGCATTCAGCTGATGGCAGATATGGCCATAAGGGCATAAGGCAGATGCGAACCTCCTCTTTTATATCAAACTTGCGTGAAGTCGACTCTTTAACCAAGGAGCAAATGTGCCCCACTGAATTGTCACATGAAAATACCTGGCAAAGAAATTTGCTCATAGCATATTCGTCAACACCATCACTGTAAAAAAGAAGGGTTGGTTGAAATCATTCCATTGGAAACTTAGAGCAGCTTGATCATGTAAATTACAAAAAGAATTTTTTTAAAAAACGAACACGAAGATTAGATTCACCTGTGCGAAAGACTACGGCTCTTATAGAATGTTGTTGAATCAAGAAGTAGATGACAATATGACAATCGCCCATCCCTCCCAGCACGCCCAGTTTCCTGGAAAGAGCACAGTAAGATGTCTAGAGCAGAGAAAAGAGAATGGAGAAAAAAGCATTCCACCTGAAGTATACCTGTATGTATTCTTCTAAGCTTTCTGGCAAGCTATAGTGAATCACCTTTAAAAGGGGAAATGCTTGAATCAGTCCAAGTGATAAGGAGTGTAACTTTGCTTAAAGCTATAGGCTGTCACATTTGAACTTTCTACGCTAATCATACCCCTTCAACGTCACTCTTATCAAGACCCATTCCAAATGCCACTGTTGCAACAACCTTCGGTCACAGGGAGGAAGACAACAAGGTTAGACATTAACAACTGTGTAATGCATTTGATAAAATAGGTGCTGACAAAGAACTGCCATTACCACTCTTATTTTGTTAGAGCAGAAAAGCTCCTGTACACGGCTCCTATTCTTCATAGCAAGTCCACTGTGGTAGCACTACAGAACAGAATCCGGTGTAAAGAAACAATAAATGCAATAAATCTATCTATATCTCCTGTAAACATAAACCCCACTAGCCTAATTCTCTAGCACCTCCTTGAGCCACGTCATCATCCACTTCTCCTGTTGCCACATGCAAGTACCCACTCACAAATGGTTTCAGTAATAGATGCAGTTACTTACACATGACCATGCACGCATACTGCTAACATTATTCTCTCACGTGACTTTCTCTCTTCCTCTTCAAAAACTGACTACTAATAATCATGCTATATATAGATGACTCGATAGACTATAGTGAGGACATATTTATATTCCTCCTTCATACCCACGGCAACGCGCGGGGAATCCTCCTAGTTCAATCAAGGTGAATACCAACCTTAGCAGTAATGTTGTTGTCACATAAGTACTTTGAAACATAGTCAGTTTCTCCCTGTCAAGAAAAAAAACTGTTATATCTTTGCAGTTGTATCAGAAAGATTTAGGTAATGGACATATGTGTGAACATCTTGAGGAAACAGAAAGGAGATCACCTGAAACTTGCAATAGACAATTATACTTTTCATGTCAACAAAAGGTGAAGACTTCAACAACAGCAATAGATCCTTCAGTCTGTGTTTTTTAAAAAGGACTGGATCAACATGTGCTCACAGAAAACAGGTTTGCATGGCTTCTTACATAGTTAGACTTAGACCATATTAAACAATCCAGTGTTGTCATCAAAATGACCTACCTGTTATTGCTCGTGCTGATAGACAGCTGCAGATTGTCCCTTATTTGAGATGTTTTAATGAGGTTATCAGATGGTATTTCTAAGGCAGTCACTATCTCCTCCAAGGTTTGAGTTGTCGCAGTTGCAGTCATTGCAAGAATACATTGAACATTAAGTTTTCTTCGAAGTAGTGATGCCCGGAGCCTTAGATACGAAGGTCTAAAATTATGAGACCTGCCCATTGTTCAATATCAAGACATAAACTTTGCTGAACTAACGATAAGTAATGAGCAGACCAAGCACATAATAAGAAGAGAGAAGAAGAAGAACGATCATAGGATGTGTTAAAGAAAACAAGCAGATGGAAAGCAGAAAAAAGAGAAAAGCTTGGTGCTAACTGCAAAGAACAGCATGTGTATCAATTGAACTACAAGGACATATGAACTCACCATTCAGAAATGCAGTGAGCTTCATCAATAGCAACTAGAGATATTGGTAGCCCATCCCTAAATATTAGCAGAAATTCTTCATTCAAGAATCTTTCAGGGGAAACAAAAAGCACCTGATCATAAATGGAAGGGAATTAAAGCATAGCTAAACAGGTCAGTATAAACATCATCAACACAAAGGATATATGAAGCACAAGATCAGATTGGCTTCATTTTCAATATATTGAGAAATCTGTCTATCTTAGATTTAATTTTGACTTCCATAATATTTTCATCAAAACATGCTGTTGTGTTGAAATAGCATAGATAGCCAGGATTGCTCACTAGTTAGGGGAGCATCAGGGCTAGGTTACTGTAACTAAAATTTGCAGAGGATTTAGTAGTCATAGTCATAAAACTAGGAGTCAAACCAATGTACCTTTATTTCCCCTCCACGCAACCTTTGTAATGTCTCATGAAACTCATCGCTTGTCTGAAAGAATTTGATAGAGTAGAACAATGATCAGAATAAGGATGGCTAGGATTCCCATAAAAGAATATGTATGCATATTATTTACCTGATTGCTTGCAAGAAGGCCACCTGGCAAAAATGCAGGTAGCTTCCTCAGTTGATCCACCATTAAGGAGAGCAGGGGGCTTACCACCAGTGTTAGTCCAGGCAAAATCATAGCAGGCACCTAGAACATAGCATTACTGTCACTTCAGAACTGACCTTAACAACATCAATATCTCAAAGTTCTCACCACACGTCCACACCTGATAGCATAGTGACTTGCCCGCACCAGTAGGGAGCACAAGCATAGTTGACTCTCCTGCAACAACCTTCTGGATTGCCTCAAGCTGCCCCACACGGAAAGAGTTGTACCCATAGACAACTCTGAGCAAGCTCTCGAGATTCTGCTCAGATGGGTCCTCTCTTGCTGCTTCGACGGCCTCGAGGACACCATTGTCACCTACTGCCCCCTTCTTCTCCCGCTCTATCAGAGCTTCAGCCACAAGATCCCCTTCCTCGTCGCCGCAGCTTTGAGGTTTCGCTCCGCCATGTCGCTGCCGCCGCCAGGAGCGGTATTTCGTCGGCCGCCTAGCCTGGGCGTTCTTGAACGTCCTCCTCCGACCGTAGCCATTGATGTTGAGCCGCACAAAGTTTCCTTCGGCGCCCCCTCTCGGCCGCTTCGGTTGCTCCGCCTCCGCCGCCGCGGGTGCCACCTCCGACACCGAATTGGGATGCACCCGCTTGGGCCTCGTCTGCGGCGGGGCGTCCGGCGCAGGGCACTGCGCTGCCGCTGCGGTTGCTATCTCGGTGGGCGCCGGAGTGGGCGCGGGGGTCGGGGCGCTGAAGGCGACAGCTGGATCGAAGGAGGGGTTGCGCGACTGGACGAGACGGCGGAAGGAGGAGGAAGAGACGGTGCTGGTGGCGGCGACAAGCGCGGGAGCAGCGGCGATGCGCGAGACGAGACCGTGCGGGTCGGAGAGCGCGGCGGAGGGGAGGGGAGGCGGCGAAGCGGCGGCGGTGCAGGCGGATGCTGCAGGCTTGGGCTTCGCCTTGGACTTGGGCGCTCTGGGCTTGGGCTTGGGTTTCACGGCGGCGGTGTGCTTGGGGTTGGGACGGGGTTCGGGCGGCGGCCGGGGCGGGGGCGAGCGGACGCGGGTCGGGGAGGCGGAGACATCGGAGATCAGGGACCCCTCGGAGTCGGAGTCCCCGGCGGGGAGGTGGGAGTACATCGGCGTGGGTGGGGGGGCTGGGGGCGGTGCTCGTCGCCGTAGTCGTGGACGGAGCCGGAGCGGGGAGTAGCGGGGGATTTGGGGGAAGAATTGGAGGCTTCCCGCCAAGGCAGTGTGGTGGCATCTGTGTAGAACGGAGCTGGGAATCGGATCGCGATCTGCGCGGCCTGCCCGGAACGAATGGAGCGGCTCTCCTGGCCGGCCCAGCCCATCGCATTTCCCGCTTTTCTTGCCCCGTCGAGGACGGTTTCTTGCCGGCACGTATTCATTTTCTTCGCCGTTGAGTGAAAAAACATTTCGAACATTTGTATATGGCCTTCAATGGAGTACAAGTAGTTCCTATTTTGAGTTTTAGGAAATGGTATGCTTCTTTTAGAGGAGAAATGTGAAACTATGTAACTATTCTTGGCCATTTGATGAATAAGAGATTACATAAATACTTAGATACTTTAGAAATTTAGTTAAAGTTTTTTAAAAAAATTAGGATAACTCTAAAAGTTAAATCTTTCGTAAACAAAGAAAGTATATGCATTTCTAGCGACTACCAAGAGAGAGTATATGCTCAAAATGAATCGATAAACGAGTGGTATGGTAATGTGAAAGCTCGAAGGCTAGTGGTACAAGAAGAGAGTACATGCTCATAAATTAAAGAAAAATGGACAATGCAGTTAATAAAAAGAAAGGACCAAAAAGAAAAACACTTCGGCCGAGTCGCGACATCGGAGTCCAGTGCGTGTGGCCCACACCCACACGACCGTTGGGCGCGCCGGTCCGGCCCACTTTAAAAACCCCCGTACCCGTCCACCACCGTGCGAACACATCCGATCCACCCACCAGAGCCGGTCGATCCGTTCGAAAACGCTCCGAAAAGACCCCACGAGTTCTTCTCCCACACCCACCACCCACACCGCACTGCTCCGCCGCCGCCGCACTAGCCGTTGCCTTCTCCCCTTCCCTTCCCCGTTCCCATTCCCAAGGAGTTATCCTCACCGGCGGATCCGGGGCGCCGCAGCAAGAGGGAGGAAGGAGGAGGAGAGGATACTACCCGAATGGCGTCGCGGACGGCGTCCAAGGATATCATCACGCTGCGAGGCTCCGCCGCCATCGTCAGCGAGTTCTTCGGTACGCACGCGCCGCCCCTCCCCCTCTTCTGATTAGTTGCTTGCGCCCATCGGGGTGTTTGATGAAATGCTTCGGTTCGCATCGCAGGATACGCGGCGAATAGGTACGGTACAGTCTACAGTGTCCGGCACACGACGGCGGCGCCGGCGGCATCGGTGCCGATCCATCAGGGATTAGATCAGTGAGGAGGGTTCGGGGTTTTGTATTGACTGATTGATTGATCCGGTTCCGTTTTGGATTTTTGGTGGATTTGCAGCATCCTCTACAACCGCGCGGTGTATCCTGAGGAGAGCTTCACCAAGGTGAAGAAGTATGGGCTCACCATGCTGCTCACGCAGGACGAGGGGGTGAAGGACTTCATCGCCAACCTCACCTCCCAGCTCTCAAGTCGGTTTCCTCCCACTCACCTGAGATCGATGGCTCTCTCCTTCCTGGATCGCTCGCGAATGTGGTCTTTCACTTTTTGGTTTTGTGTCTCTGAAACTGAATGTTGCATGCAGAGTGGCTGGAGGCCGGGAAGCTGCAGCGGATTGTGCTGGTGATAATGAGCAAGGCCACCAGCGAGGTTCTCGAGCGATGGAACTTCAATATCGTCACTGACGCCGAGGTCGTCGAGAAGGGGTGCGCCACACTATTTTATCCCCCCATCTTCATCTTTCTTCCTACGAACCTAACCGATCCAAAGTAGCCGGTGCCCATTGTGTCAGTCATGGCTTGATTGTGAGTCTTCTTCTGATGCTCGTCAGGGCTATCAAGGAGAAGAGCGACAAGGAGATCATGAGGGAGATTCAGGCCATCATGCGCCAGATCACCTCCTGCATCACCTACCTCCCCTGCCTCGACGAGCCATGTAAGGACAGCAACCGGCATCCAGTCGCCTAATTGACCTTCCTCTCCTGCATTTCGCCTTCCTTTTGGAGGGCTGCAAGTCTGGTGGCTGACTCTCTCGTCTCCTGCTCCCGTGCCCTGACTGATCAGGCGTGTTCGACGTGCTGGCCTACACGGACACCGACGTCGACGCTCCGGGCACCTGGGTCGAGAGCGACGCCAAGCTCATCGACAACCCGCAGATGGTTAAGCTCCACTCGTTCGACACCAAGGTATGTCCACGCAGCAGACCCGTTTATGAGTTTGTCTGTTCGGTATCAGTATCACCGATATGGTTCTCGATTGGATTGCTACTAATTCACTGTTCCTGTGCTGGAGTGGCAGATTCATAAGGTGGACACGCTGGTGTCGTACAAGAAGGATGAGTGGGACGAGGAGTAGGGTTTGCACCAAGTACCCTGCTATCGCTAGAGCTTGGCGTGAAGGCAGTGTGAATCGTTCATTCACGTCTAGCGCGTACTCCCACTCCTACCAAACCATTCTTGCGTATTCCCCTGTCTGGAGCCCTGGAAGCTATGTAATTCTGGGATTGAAATGCAACCTTTTGCGATCTTTTTAGATGCTGTTTTTACTTTTATAATATGACATGTCGCTGACAAGCGCCTGTGCGATGTAACAATTATCTTGCCCGTTTAGATTCCCTGGACACAATGTGCTGGAAACTTTCAGATTTACTGCAAGTAATCGTAGAACAATCTAGTTCTCTGGAGGATCATTTGCTGCACACTCCAACTGCACATCTATATTCTAGTTACCAATGTCACTATTCAGCTACATTTTACATATATCAGAGAATAAAGGATGGCCTGGCAATTACACTAAATGGTAGTACTAGCAGTAGCACTTTGACACGATGCCTTGCCAAGGCAGATGTTGCAAAATCAATCACCAAGTGACCGCAGCCCCTGATACATCACACCTGGTCGGAGATCATCAAGGCTATCGACGTTTCTATAGCCTCCATACTCCCTGAGAAATGTCCAACCACGCCGTAAGAGGAAATCTCGAAAGTCCTCTTCAGTGTAAAATGTCTTGTCTTCTGGCGTCTGCATGCGGTTTCCATCACAGAGTTTGATTGTTATCCCTGAAAAAAAGGATAACCACAAACTTCAGTAGTTAAATGAAAAGCCTCTCAAGTGATAAAGCCCTATGGATTTTCTGTCTGGCCAAACTACAGTTGGAGAAAGTACTGTCAATAACATTGTACTTTTGTAACCTCATGTACTAATCTCATCCATGCACACAAATTTTTAGGAGTCTATGTTCTATTATCCATGCGGAAAAGGAGTTTGAAAAATAAAACAAAGTATTACTATGTAGTGATTGACTAGTTGCCCATGATAAAGAGTCTATGTTCTAATTTTCACATTTCCCTTAACAAGGCATAACAACGTCACAACATCCATATACAGATCTAGTTATTCATAAAGTAAAGAATTTCATTCCATGGCTAAGAAGAGAGTTTATAGGTACCATCATCAAGATTAAGTGTGTATGTTCCAACTGGCATGTCCCTGTCCAAGGCTCGAACAACCTCATCTTCATCTTCAAGCCAGAAAGCACGCCTTGTTCTTAATCCAAATGCTGATTTGATGGCTTCCTTAATTGCTTCAGGAGTACCATCAATTCCAATCCTTTTAGTGTAATCACCCCACTTCACTAAAATGACTCTCCCACCGAAGCTGCCATGGTTATCTCCACCTGTATGTATTTATGCAGATTTTCAATTGGAACAATAAATTAAACCAAAAGATACTTTTAAAATACTTGCACTGAACTACCCAGTTTTGTAAATGGCTGCTGGAATTCAGTTTACTATAATTTAAGTAAGAGCTACCCAATGTTAAGCACTTTGAAGGCTACAGAATCTTAAAATACAAATTAAAATGTTGCTCATCTCTCTAGGTAGTTGATTTATCACCTCAGATGTAATCCCTCCGTTCCAAATTATAAGTCGTTTTGGCTTTTCTAGATACATATTGTTCCAAATTATAAGTCGTTTTGACTTTTCTAGGTACATAATTTTTGCTATGCACCTAGATATAGGGTATGTTTAGATACGTAACAAAAAACATGTACCCAGAAAAGCTAAAATTACAATTTTGAACGAAGGGAGTAGAAGTTTGAATGAGAGCAGTTAGTACATAGAAAGTTACAGGTCCCTGCCACCTGCCAAGAACTATACCAATGAAAATCATAGGTAAAACTAAGATAGTAAGATCTGAACTAAGGTTAGGTCAAAGTAGAGGAGCTTCAAAACCTTTTGCTTCCATACGGTTTAACAGAACAGGGAGCTACACTGAATTTGGTTCATACACCACACAGTGAGATAACAACAATTCAAATTATACAAATTTATCACCAGTGACAAGTTAGAGGGCACTCATTCAGAGGCACTGTATTAATTTAACTTGTGGCATGTGCAGATTAGTACCATTAGTAGAGGTGTCTCTCCAATTCCATGGGTTCACACCATTGGTTGCAACTGCATCAGCAGCCGTCAAGGGAAGCGGATGCCTGTCATCCTCCAAACGATCATCGATACTCAGTATTGGTCTACCATTTGCTAGAAAACATGAAAGGGTATAGTCAATAACACATAGTCGCTATATGAGTTAAATTAAGAAATAGATCGTGATTGTTACACATGTAGGAGCTCAGTACCTTCCACAGGACCAAAAGGAATGTTAGCATCATCAAAGCCTAGATTGAATGCAGAGAATATTAGTTTATGAGCTAACAAAAAATACTGCAACCAAAAATCAAATAAAGCACAGAGTCCAAATATTTAGCTACAAAAAGCATGATAACGAACTAATATTAATGGAGCAGGTAACTGAGACATATGAGAGTATGAAAGCACACACCATATAACTTCAAAAGCTATCAGATACATGGACACAGCACGTACAGTCACCACACACTCAGAAATGAAATCAACTGCATATTGCATATAGTTGATTTGGACAGTTTAACAAGGCTTATCAACTGCATAGGTCATATTTTCTCAAATTGCTCGATAAACTTGCACAGTTTAACAAGCCTTATCATTTGCACACATCTAAGGCCAAAACCCATAGCATGCACCCAAAAATCGTTATCAAAATAGTTGATTTCTATCCAAAACCCAAAGCTTTTTGCATTTTCAAAATCTCTTATGTGGAATTCAAGACATCACAGTAAGCGTTTCATCTAGCAAAGCATGACAATCTCTATAAAAACAGAGGCCAACCGTTATCTGTGGTGAACTGCAGGTAGGACTCGATCTTAGAATTGGATGTGGGGCTCTTCCCGGCAGCACCACTGCCAACGCAGCCGCCACTGCCGCTTCCCGTCGCCTTCCCGCGGCGCTTGAGCAGGTCGTCGATCTCCTTGTAGTACGCCATCTTGGCGTTGCCGTTCCCTCCAGCGCCGGAGCCGGAGCCGCCGCCGCTGTTCCGAGAGTGGCTGCGCGCCTTCTTGAACTCCTTGAGCAGGTTGCGCCACTTGTCGGTGCACATGGTCGGGGAGCGGTCGAACCCTTGGTCCCGCATCCGGGCGGAGATGGCCTCCCAGAGGTGCTTGTTGGACTTGGAGGTGTTGAAGTGGGCGTCCATTTCCCGGCGCAGCGCGATGAGGCAGAGGGTCTCCTCACGGACCCAGGTCTCCGCGCGCCTCTTCGGCGCCGATCCCGCCACTGCTGCCGCGCGGGAGGAGGAATCGTGGCCGCCGTCCTCGCCGCTGCTCTCCGGGAGCAGCAGCGGCGGGGTGGGCGCCGCCGGCGGCCCGGAGAGGAGCATGGCCCCGGCGGCGCGAGGAGGAGGGGGGAGGGGGGCGGGGAGGCTGGTGCCTGGTGGCGCTTGGGGTTTCGGAGTGGCAGTGTGCTGTGGCCTGTGAGAGGGAGGCGAGCTGTGGTGTGCTGTGCTGTGTTGGTGAGGTGAGGGGGACTGGGAAGCGGCGATGGGGGCCGACGCTCGACGGGCAGCATCGGGGACGACGGGGCCCCGACACGAGCAACGGGTAGGGCAACCCAGCCCACCCGTATGGCCCTCTGCCAGTCTGCCCCTCTTTGCTTCGATGAAGTACGGAGTAGTGTTTAGGTCCGGCTTAGCTCCTGAGGCCTTTGTTTAGTTCAAAAAATTTTAGAAAATTAACACGGTAGCATTTTCGTTTGTATTTGATAAATATTGTCTAATCATAGACTAACTAGACTCAAAAGATTCGTCTCGTCAATTCCGACCAAACTGTGCAATTA
>Ga0182004_10001388_pt1 | contig 17612 bp, 11 predicted proteins | sample Sormic07211540_1_FD_120479 | JGI IMG/M metagenome (GOLD analysis project Ga0182004, IMG submission 120479) | Endophyte microbial communities from Sorghum bicolor roots, Mead, Nebraska, USA - 072115-40_1 MetaG | ecosystem: Host-associated > Plants > Roots > Unclassified | place: USA: Nebraska...
ACGTGGAAAGCCGAAATTGTAGATGCAAAGTGGTGGGAAGGTTTGCATATATGCAAAGCCTCAACCTCTATTTGCAAAGTTAACCAAATTGCAAACCTTATTTGCAAAACCATTGGAGGGGTACTTTCTATTCTTTTTTGCAAATAGGGCAATGCAAAGTTTGTTTACAAAGCCCTTGGAGCCTAGCTTCGCAAAAAAGTAAGTTGAGCCTAGCTGACAACTGTTAGGAAGTTCCCAACGTACAGAAGTTTCGGCGTACCCGTTCACAGTCAACACCTCCATACAAAAATTGAGTTCTCAATGCAATTTCTTACTTTGCACTCGACAAGGCTCTGTTTGGAATATGAGATTTTTTTATTCCAGTATTATTCCTATGAAATCAAATTGGTTTGTATGAAATTCATGCATAATTCTTGTAAAACTCCTGCGCTCCAAATATGCCCTAAAATTTTTATCTGAAATCTTTTAGAGTCCTAAATATTTGTTTTATGTTTTTTTCAGATATTGACCTTTTTTTGAAATAATATATATTGAACTTTATAGAAGGGTTAAGGGCGTTCTCTAGCAAATTTGCCCTTACTATCGACAGGACTGACCAGGCAAATGGCAATGTACTGTCTATCGTCAGACCCGGAACTAGGCCCCACACGCCGGCGATGAGATGACGACAAGCCATGGAGGCATGGAGTGGTGTCGAGGAGCACAAGCGGCCGCGCAAGCAGGTGCGCACTGACTACTACTGGCTGGGACCGAATGCCGCTGATCGGCACCTGGGTTCCAGAATCCGGACGCCGCCTCCTGATCTGCAGAGAACGGAGCAGACGGAGAGGAGTAGAAGCCAGCCTTGAGGTGAGCACAAAAGAAACTAAACATGCATATACAACATTGTCCCATTGCAAATAAATAAATTGAAGTACTAAACCTAGACCAGCAAATGTTTCCTGATAAAACTGAACAGCTTCCTTGCTCAGAATCATGAGTTTCAAACAATCCAAGCAATATTAAATGCAGACTTCCAGTGTACTGATGGTATGCACTGTAAATCCCTAATTCTATGATCCTCATCTACATACTATCAAATACAGTGTAAAACTTTAGCTCAGATGTCAAGCTACAGTTGCCATGAGCCCATGATTGTATTAATTTACAGTAGTATTTGCTCCAATCAATGCATATAAATATATAGTCTTTCTTCAGTGGGGAATTGGGATACATTGCTGTTATTCACGACACGCTGACATGGCTCTAAAATCACGACACAGTTGACGATCTCAGTGAGTGGCTCAGTAAGCGAAAGATAAAAAAACTTGGAAATAGGCTGGAGAGGCTATATATAGAGATAAAGGGGTAGGAAAATTGCTTCCTGGCCTCAATTTTGGGTCTTCTCCACCTTGGCCTTGATCTTCTGCTCAATGATCGCCTTCTCCGTGTCAAGGCTGAACATCCGGTTGAGGGCGTGCATGTTCTCGAGTGTCTCATCGAGGGTGCGGCTGTCGCTGCCGTCGCACCTCAGGTGCTGCAGTGGGCCATGGAGGAGCTTGTTAACGATGCCAGTGCTCAGCTCCTCGATGGCTCTCCTCATCTTCTTGGTGAGGGCGTCTTCACCAACCTTCTGCAAGCACTTCTCGAGCTCCGAGGCCCTGATCCTGTCAGCATATGACCTCAGCTTCTTGATGGTCGGGACGGTCTCCAGCGAGTCCCTCCATGCCTCGAACCGTTTCAGTTCTTCCGTGATGATTGTCTGCGCCTCCATTGCTTTCCTGAGCCGGTCCTCCTTGTTGGCTTCCACCACCTCTTTCAAGTCATCGACATTGTATACTCGTGCAGCGCCAACTTCAGACACACATGCGCTGACATTTCTGGGGACAGATATGTCTACAAACAGGCGAGCACCTCCCATAGTATCAGAAACAAGGGGGAGTGCCTCTGCGTGTTCTTTTGTGAACAATGGAGTTTCAGATGCGGTGCTTGTGAACACGACATCAGCTTCAGCAGCAGCTTCATACATCTCTGAGAGAGGTCTGTACACAATTTCGATATCTTTCATCTCCCCACGAATGGCATCCACCCTTTCCACTGAGCGGTTCACCACAACAACCTTCTTGCATCCTTTGGCAATCAGATGTTTAATCACTAATTTTCCCATTTTCCCGGCACCAATCAAAAGCATCCTAGCTGACAGAGATTCAGACTTGGGAAGCTTCATCAGGGCCAATTCAACTGCTGCTGAACTGACAGAAACAGCACCAGATGATATGTTGGTCTCACAGCGGACACGCTTTCCAGCAGTGATTGCATCCTTGAACATCCTATCAATGTTCTTTCCCAAGCCTCCACTGTTTTGTCCGCTCCTCACAACTTGTTTAACTTGAGCAAGGATTTGTCCTTCACCGAGAACCAACGAGTCAAGGCCAGCTGACACCTCAAACAGATGGCGTGTAGCATCACTGCTTCGCAAAATGAACAGGTGCTCCCTAAGCTCGGAAGCAGGAATACCACTTTTCTGCAAAATCACAAAAACACACACATTAGGGAATCTTTCCTAAACTATGTCTTTGAGCAACTAAAAAGCTGGGCAAAAAGACTACTACAGACTGAACAAAGAGGGTTGATCAAACAGCACTCACCTTTGACATCCAGTCCACTACTTCTCTGATACCACGGTTCCATGATAGGGCCACCACATATATTTCCATTCTATTACAGGTACTAAGAACAGCAGCCTCTTCAATATGGTTCAGGCTAGTGAGTTCTTGAATAGCACGGGGCCACAGTTCCTCTGCAACAGCAAGTTTTTCACGCATCTCCACTGGTGCTGTGTGTACACTGAGGCCTATCACAGCTATGGTACTCCTTTCCTTCATGTACCCTGGTAGCAAATATAATAGTTAAAACATTGTCAAACGCTACACAGAGACTATTTGTTTCTGAAAGAAAGAAACTGGATATAATTGCACGGCAATATAAGCTTCCTCAATTTAGTTGTTATTGCTATAAAGTTCAATTGGAGAAGTTTATTAAAGAAAATTCTAAGGGGCAATAATAGCATGTTTACACTAGATGACGATGACAGGAACAAGAAAATCCCAAACAAAACAAATGCAAAATGTTTGGCCAATAGCTGATGCCAAAAGCATATGAACAATCTGCACTACATGAATATAATTATTTGGCATGTTTGTCAAATTAGACTTATCCTTCCTAAAGGACTACACAATTCTGTATCCATACACTATCATTTCGCTTCTTACAGAACGTTATCTTGGTGGATATATATACGCTTAATTTTTATACACCAACGAACATAGGCATACAAATAAAGGCTCCACAAGTCTTTGAAACTTATATCTCCACAACCATAGCCAATTAAACTCTTGAACAAATCCCCAAAATGTAATTGCCACTCCCTATCGTCTGCCTGACTCACTTCAGAAAGAAAACTAATCAATGTTTTAATTGGGAAACCAAGAACCAATAATTCTTCTCTGACATGTCACATGTTGGTGTCTTCCTCCACATACTCAGGAACTAGTTAGTCTGTTCACATTTTTAGTGAACAACGGTAACATGAAAGTTAAAACGCTTGGTCAAGGCAAAATTGCAATAGGGCAATGCGAAGTTCACACCTACTCCCCATTCTTCTCCAAACCACTCGGTCACCCACAAGTTTTGGCCCGTACCAAACCAAAACTAACCCCAACTGCAGCAGTGTCCTCGACGCAACGCAAAAAGATTCCTCAAATCGCGCACCAGAACCCATCACCAGAAAGGCCACAATCCCCGCATCCCAGGGTTACAGCTTACAGGGAGGCAAGGCAACAACGGCGGCGGATTTCCAGAGGCGAGAGCAAGGGACTCACGGTCGGCGGATATCTTGAACTGCTCGAGAGCGGCGACGCTGGCCGCCTTGGCCACGGCCTGCGCCTGGGACTCCACGCCGGTGGCGTCGCACCGCACCACCCCGGAGCGCCGCCTGCCGCCGGCGGCCACCCTCGGACAGAGGGCCGACGACGATCCCCGCGACTTGGTGGTGGCAGCGGCGGCGGCGGTGGTCGCTGACGTCGTGCTCGCCATCATCTAGATAGATCAGGGAAGACAGAAAGCCGCCTCCTTTCGCGAGGGAACGAAACCAATGCGACAAGAATCGCGGAGAGGGAAAGGAGACGGGCGAGGGGAAACACTGTTGTGCGCTTCCCGTTCAGCTCTTGGCGCGAGGGTCCTCGGTGGGAGAGGAAGGAAGGAGGTGCGGGATTTCACCGCAGCATTGCCGAAATCGGAGGCCTTGGAAGCTTCCCAAGCTCCTCTTATTTAGCATGCGTGCCCATTTTTTATGCCGCATGTTGGGCTTGGGCGTGGTGTGAGGTGGAATTGGTGGCATCAGGGGAGGAGATGAGCCGGGGGATGAGAGCGTAGCGGGAGTGTGGTGTCCTCTGGCCTGTGATTGGCTGCGGCCGCAGCGGTCTATCCACAACCCTTATCTCCCTCGTCGCTGACACCAGATGCAGCGGCTTCGATTTTGTATGGCATGGCCTGCGACGGCGAGGTGGGGACATGAGCTCCCGTGGCTACCTCACGCGCGCCTGATGGCGAAGCGTGTCGGCGTGGTGGCCACACTCTCCTGGCTACCTCACGCGCAGGCACAGATTTTATTTTTCTAGACAGACTAGGGCCTTGTTTAGTTCCGAAAAAATTTCGGATTTCGGCACTGTAGCACTTTCGTTTGTTTGTGGTAAATATTATCCAATCATAGACTAACTATGGTCAAAAGATTCGTCTCGCGATTTACAGTCAAACTGTGTGATTAGTTTTTGTTTTCGTCTATATTTAATGATTCATGCATGTGTCGTAAAATTTGATGTGACAGGAAATCTTGAAAACTTTTTAGATTTCGGGGTGAACTAAACAAGCCCTAGGCGTGATGTTGGGAGGGAATAACATGTTAACTTTTAGGTGGAAAAGCAACTCTAACAGCTCGACTATTTTTGCCAATCATCTTCCACCTACACCTCTAGAGATAGAGGGAAGAAAGGGTCAAGAATTGAAGGACTGACGATTGGAGAACGGAGAGATCAAAGAGAGGGGGTTGTGGTCTCACTAACCCGATATATGGTGAGAAAATGCTATAAAGGAACCTAGAGAATGTTAGGGCAAATACATTAGCAGCTAGCACAGGGACGAAGCCAGAAAAAATTATAGGAGGGGCTGAACAAAATTGCTACATCGACTTAACTTTACTATAACCCCTCACAATAGAAAAAATATATTAGGTTGAAGTAATCTTATATTAATTCACAAAATATATCTAAAAATAAAGGTCTCAGTCCACCCTACCTTATAAATTTGTGTCTAAAATTAGAAGAAAAACACTAGGAGCTCCACTGAATCAGCAGCGGTAGGGGGGCTAGAGCCCCCCTAGCCCCACCGCTAGCTTCGTCCATGAGCTAGCACACACCATCCAACAATCATCTTGTGCCCCAAAGGACCTTGTATAAGAGTTGTGACTATGGCTCCGTGGTGACACCAACATGTAGGATATGACATCGAGCGGGCCCTAGAGATCTAGAGCAAGGTTTTCACATAAAGATATCCTGTAGTTACATTGGTAGGTAGTGGCGAAGCTAGAGCAAATTAGAGTGGGTGTACTTAGCTTGTGGGTGCATAGACATCTTCCGTGGGAGGTGCATATATGATGAAATTTTAGACCTAATCACTGTTTTTACAATTTTTGGTAGGTGCATTTGCACCCCCTGATTACTATGTAGCTTCGCCCCTATGGGTAGGAAGCCTATAACTTTTTTTCAAGAAGGTCAATGGCACCCAAAGGTGTCGCTGTCAATAGCACTAGTAAGTCAGGTACAGCTTTCCCTTAAGGCTCCTAAACCCATAAACTATAGATTGCCTTCTAAGATACATGACAATAAGTCTATGACATGACAACACACCACTCTCTTACTGCATATGCCTGGACAGCTCGCACGGCGGTGTGCCACGGTGGGGCGGTTCTTCAGTGATGCTTCCAGGGAGGAGCATGACGCCCGAGGACACCATCGAGCAAGGGGGAGTGCCACGAGGCCGCGTTGTATGGCTACAAGGGGAGGCACCAGTTGTACTCTACCCAGCCCTATACAAGCATAGTAAAAGAAAAAACCGATCGTTGCTAGATGCGATGGCACTAAATAGGTGGATCGGATATATTGATTACAATATGACCCAACAATTAATTGCTGACTTCATAAGCCTATGGGAAAGAGTCCATGATGTGGTGCTATCGTAAACACAGGAGGACTGGATAATCTAGATGCACAACGAGGACGAACAATATCCAGTGAGGTCAGCATATAATTTACAGATGGAAGGATCGACCAGATGCATAGCGGCTAATCTGACATGAAAAACTAAAGCGCCTCCAAAATGTAAATTCTTCGTATGCAGGGTATGGACAGCGCGCAGCTGCACGTGCGAGGTTGGCCAAATGAGTATTTTTGTTAACTGTGCATAAAGAAATTAGAACCTGCAACTCATCTCTTTATGGAATGTTGCGTGGTCAAGAGCGTTTGGGAAAGGGTGGCTCACTGGATCCAAGTACCAAACCTAGCACTAGACAACTGGGCTCATATAGATAGCTTGCAAGAGTGAGCTTGCAAGAGTGGCTCCTAAATATGTCCGACGAACAACCAACAACCAACAACCATCAGGGAAGGTCTGTGCAAATCCTCAGCAGTATACAAGATGAGACAGGGACTTGGGCTTACGCCGGAAACAAAAGCCTTCAACTATTGCTGGCCACAAGGATGCAGGACAATGTTTCTGATTAACAGGTTGTGAGTATGTAGTCTATCTGAAACATTAGCCAGGGTGGCAAAGGGTTCAGTTCTGAACACCGAGCAAAAAGAGTGGCTGGGGCGGGCACAGCTTGTGCCACTGCAAGCCCCTTAATGTAATTATGTTGTACTTTAGTTTTGCTCTTATAATAATGAAAACCGGTAACGAATCTTTGTATAAAAGACAAGCGGTGACGATAGTGTTCGTCCGGTTTACTTTTGTGCCGTGTGGGAAGTATCGGTGGATGGTGGGCTAGGTTTGTGACCGAAGGCCCAAAAGCGGACACACCTCACACATCGCAACTATGCGGGCTAGACGCACAACGGATCAGGAGCCGCTCGTGGCGCTCAACACGGCCCGCCACGCATTGTTGCCATCCGTTCGCCGTCCGTTTTCCAGTCCAGAAACACGCTTCCTGTCGTCCGTGCCGGTGCACCTCTGACCTTGTCCTTTTTTTTTGAGACGCTATTGACCTTGTCCTTGTGCGGCCGGGCACCGGCGCACGGCTAATCCCTCGCCCGCCATCGCGTTGCGCACACAAACACCCGTCACCCCGTGGTGCTCGCCGGCTGCTGGCTCGGCACACGTTCGGGCGCCCGCCGCCCGGCCTCCCGGCGGCCGGGGGCGCCAGGCTGTAGCGGCGGCGCACTTACGCGGTACACGTACGTCGTCGCGTACGCCACGGGGAGTGCCAAGACGTACTACGGCACAAGGCCGTCCGACTCGCGAACGATGCATGGTGTGCTGGTGTGGCCGCGTCGAACCAGAGGGGACCAGACAAAGATTGCACAATGCAAAGGTCACGACTGACAAGCCTGGTCGTTGCCTCGTTGGGAGGAGATTTTGGGCTTTTGGCGCTGTACGTTTCTCCCATTTTTTTCAGTACATATTTCTAACCACGCTATATGCGGCTTCCCTTTGTGTCTTTATTTTGGGCTTTGGTTTGTACAATAAAGTAGGTTGATGCATCATCACCTTATTCCTCGTAAGTTAATAAATAGCACTAGTATAAAGAATGAGGTCATTCCACCAAATTTGAACAATGAACTCATGATGCACCACTCCATCTAAGATAGAGAGATTCTTCAAACCAAACGTCATATTAATGAGTAACAAGATACAATTTTAAAATATGCTTGCTCTTTTCAGATGTTCCACGTGACATAAATAACTATTATTCTTATTCCTCTTTCCAAATGTAGAACAAACATCCTATATATGGATGGCGAAATACAATTTTAGAAGATGCATGTTCTTTTCAGATGTTCCACAGGATATAAATGACCATTATTCTCTTATTCCACTTTCCAAATATTCTACGTGATATAAACGACTATCCCTGTTGAAGATATGGCGTTGAGCCTCCGGATCGTGTCGTTCTGATCCTCCCACCAATTAGCTACGGACTCCTCGTTATTATTTAGGTGTGTCGCGTTGCTCAAAATGAATCGCTTCCAAGAGAGAGAACTTGTCGCCGTAGGCTCAATTATTTTCTCTTCACTCAGACCCTCGACAGCATAATTTTTGCAAAGCAAGGGAAGACACACCTAGAGATAAAAAAAAACTCCATAAATAACTAAATGTTTTATTCAACTTATATATCCTTATGATTTTTTTCACCCTAAAAAAGCCATAGATTTTAAGGGGATTTGAGTTTCCAAAGTGTCTGCATGCAACATGTTAAAATTTTGCGGCACATGTAACTGCGGCCGGCCGGCAAGAAGGGGTCCTCGTGAGCCACCCACACGCGTACTTATTTAATTACTGACGTAAGTATATACTGTACCTCTCTTACTGTACACAGTTACAGGAAGCTATATGTACTTCCTGTTCATCCGTTCGCATATGACTAGTTGTGGCTCCCTCCATGGCCACCGGAACCTTCTTCCGGAGGGCCAGGCTGCGTCGGCGGCCTCCTCGCCGCCAACACCGGAGTGGCCACCTCCTGCACGTACAAGTATTGCAACGGTTGCATATTATTTTACTACGCTCCGGCCGACCGGTCACAGTACCGACCAAATCAAACGGTGATCTCGAACACTTACGCTGCTGCCAGCAGCCGCCTTGTCGTCGTCGTCGCCGCCGCCGCCAGCCTCTCCTTCCTGCGGCGTCGACGACTCCGCGATCGCCGCCGCAGCCGGCTTCGAGTCGTTGTTGTCGCTGCAGTAGCCGTGCAGGCCCACCAGGCAGCCGGCGCAGGCGCGGAGCAGGGGCTGGAGCAGCGAGAACGGGTGCGCGAAGAGCGGCGCCGAGGCTTCTACTTCGGCCATCTCCACCTGCTCCTCCTTGATCACACCCGCGGTCTCAGCTTCGAACCCGCCGTCGTTGCGCTGATCCGTGAGCTCTCCATGGACGTCGTCCGGCACCGCCGCCGCCGTGCTCTTGCGCCGAAGATCTGACGAGTCCAGCTGGGAGTTGTGATCCTCCTCCCCGCGCTGATCCATTGCAGCCGCTCTAGTAGCTAGCTAGACGCTGGGGGTTTCTGGAGAGCAGTGTCTCTAGCTCGTCAGACACTGAACGCAGTTTTTTTTTCTGAGGTAGTATGAGGCAGTGAGGCTACCCGCACTTGCTGATGATGCGTTCAGACAGGGGTACTCTAGCAGAGTCATACGGCGTCGCCGTCGAGCACCAAATTCATTGTTCCCTACTGTGGAACTGCGACATGTAGAGGCCACAGAATATTGTCGGGAATGCCCTAAGGCCTTGTTTAGTTTCCAAAAATTTTCAAAATTCTCCGTCACATCGAATCTTGCGGCATATGCATGGTGCATTAAATATACATAAAAACGAAAACTAATTGCACAGTTCATCTGTAAATCGCGAGATGAATCTTTTAAGCCTAGTCACTCCGTGATTGGACAATGTTTGTCAAATAAAAACGAAAGTGCTACAGTGTCGAAAACCTAAAAATTTTGCAAACTGAACCAGGCCTAAGAGAGTTGGTTTGCTTTTTCGCATGAACTTATTAGCGCCTTGTTTAGTTCCGAAAAGATTTCGGTACCGTAACATTTTCGTTTTTATTTTACAAATATTATTCAATTATGGATTAACTATGTTTAAAAGATTCATCTTATAATTTACAGACAAACTGTATAATTAGTTTTTATTTTTGTTTATATTTAATACTTCATACACGTGCCCCAAGATTCGATATAATGAGAAATTTTGAATTTTTTTTATTTTTGGAGTGAACTAAACAAGGCCTATTATTACTTTTTAGCTACGAAACAATGTTTTTCTATTAAAACAAATCAGCATCCGCCAACCTCGGTAGCCATGGTAGACGGCGTTGGTAAGGCCTTCTCCAAAGCAAAACCGACGCGGACAGAGGCGTTAACCAGCTGCGAGGGCATTGAATTGAAACACACACCACCTACCCCATGTTTAATTTCTACATTCTACATACAACGTTAAAGTCAGTCTCAATACATAGTTTTATGACACAGTTACCAAAACTCTAAACTAGGTAACCGAGCCACATGAGTTTCATGGGGATGAAACTCCTCTCTCATCTGATGAAACTCCATTTAATGACACTGCCAAGTTAGCAATTTTGCTTATGTGGCACCCTATTTAATGTGCATGACACTCTCATGAAACATATATTGAGACTAAACTAAGAGCAACCACAATGTATATAGACTAAGTAGTCCATATGAGCAGTTTTTGTGTCAGTAGACAATAGCTATTGCTGTCTCCACAATGTATCAGCCAACAACTAGTCCATAAGATGGGTCCCATATAAGATAAATAATTATTTCTCTTTACAATCCTGTGCAAAGCTGAGAGAGAGAGAGAGGGAGGAGTGAGAAAAAATAATATTTTTTTATTCCCTATGGGTAGTCCATAAACTTATGGGTACCTTTTGCTATAGACTCCTCTATGGACTAGTCTCACAATGTTCCAGTTACCTGATAGCAAATATTTTAATCCTATGGACTACCTTATGGCAAACATTGTGGTTGCTCTAATAGATGAAGGCACGTATGTCTTCTCCTGTGTTTAAGGTACATACAGATCAAAATGCGACCTATCCCAAGGTGATTTGGAACATTGCCAAGAAATAACGTGTGAATCCAGACTCATATAGTCGAAATACGGGTGAATGGTCGATCGTGAAAAAAAACTCAGTCATAATTCAAACATCATCCTTGCCTAGTTCAGTTCTTTCTTCTTACTCAACAGTTGTGTGCCACATGCTGAGCAGGTATACAACCAAACTGGTCTATCGACTATCGGATCTGCTCATCTGCCTTGACCATTCAGTGAACAACTGAGCAATGCTCAAACACTCCTACAAACGGGGCACCAAACTTTTTTTTTTCTCAAATATACGCTACGCAGTCGATTTGCGCATCTTTGTAATATTAAGAGAGAAAAGATAGAATAAACAACACGCTTCTGGCAGATTTGCACGTCTTTGTAGTATTAAGGCCTTGTTTAGTTTCCAAAAAATTTCAAGATTTCTCGTCACATCGAATCTTGTGACACATGCATGAAATATTAAATGTAGACAAAAACAAATACTAATTACACAGTTTATCTGTAATTCGCGAGATAAATCTTTTGAGTCTAGTTAGTCCATAATTGGATAATATTTGTCACAAACAAACGAAAGTGCTACGGTAGCCAAAACCAAAATTATTTTTCCCTAACTGAACAAGGCCTAAGATAGAAAAGTTTGAAATAAACAACACGCTTCTGGCGAGCGCTCGCCAAGCACCAAACTTGAAAGACGGTAAAAAGAAAGAAAATACAATCCACACCCACCAACAAACAAATAATTGCCAATGTAATAGGGTTCTTATAAAGTACTGGCGTAGTGCTTAATGTCTTGAGCACATTTAATTAGCAAACTATACAACACTTCCACACACAGTCTCGTTTGGAGTTCAGATCATCGAAGCCTACGTAAAACTCAGAGCCACATGCGCCCACACGGGTACTAGTAGTAAATTTGCTAACGTACTTTCTAGAAAGTCGTAATTAATTAAGCTACGTACTTGGTAGAGAGGGGCATATGCAGATATGCATGTTCCGGCACTTGGCCACCACCAAAGCTAGGCTAGGTGCCCATACATCGGCCAAGCAATCGAAGAAGGCAAGAGATCACCGTTGCCTAGTTGTGTTTTCCTCCATCGCCACCGGGGCCTTCTCTCGGACGGTTGGGCGGCGGCGGCCTCCTCCTCACTGCCCGCACCTGAGCGCCCACTTCCTGCATGAAAAAGTACTGCAAAGGTCCGACGACCGGTTACCGTGTACTGTACTACGGTGTACCGACAAATCAAGCCACCGGTCTCCTCTCGAAAACTTACGCTAGCCGCCTTGTCGCTGCCACCCTGCAGATCTCCTTCTTCCTGCGGCAACTCCGCAACCGCCGGCGCCGCAGCAGCGTCGTCGTCGTCGTCGCTGCAGTAGCCGTGCAGGCCCAGGCAGCCGGCGCAGGCGCGGAGCAGGAGCTGCAGCAGCGAGCACGGGTGGTGCGCGAGCTGCGGCGGTGAGGCTTCTTCTTCCTCAGAGAGTACGCCGACCACCTCCACCTCCAACTCCACCTCCTTGAGCAGGGTCTCCTCCTCCGCTTCTTCGTACCCGCCGCCGTCGCGCTGATGATCCATGGACTTTCCGTGGTTTTCCATGCCCCCCTCGGCCGCCGTCGCATCGACGTCGTCGTCGTCCTTGCGCTGGTGATCCCTCGAATCCTCGGAGCTGTGCTCCTCCTCTTCCTTCCCGTGCTGATCCATTGCCGCCTTTGGTGTTTGATCTCTTGCCTTTTGTCTCCCGGCGGGCTCGATCTCCGCGCGCAGCCGCTCTAGCTAGACGCTGGGAGTTTCTGGAGAGCGTAAGCGACACTCTCCTGATTCCCTTTGCTCGTCAACTTTTTTGTGCACTCCCTTTCCTGAGGCAGTGATGAGGCTATCAGGATGCTGATGATGCGTTCAGGCCTTCAGGGGGTATTTACTCCGGGTCCCCGTGGCAGGTGGCACTCTGGCAGAGTCGCACGGTGCCGAGCACAAAATTATTTATTATTGCCTATGGAACCGGGACAGGTGGGGCCACAAAACATTGGCCGAAATGCCCTTGGAGAGTTGGACCAGAAGGTATACATCGTACAGATAATTAAACTCGATCAGAGTTCGCTTGATGCCGGTGTACAGTGTCCTCCGTTGTGTATGATACTGCAGGAGTCTCTCTGCGACTATATGCCTAGATTCCACACACTACATAGCGGAGCTATGATTTTTGTAGAGTCTAAGATGGCGGAGCCATATCAAAATTCAAAAAAAATTTGCATCTAAATAAGATCTAAGATAGCTCTGCTCCTCACATGAGGAGCTTTTTCGATGAAGTTAAGATATTTTAAAAAACATTTGGTAAAAATAATTCTTGTGACAATTTTCTTAATAAGTTGTATTAGAATTATGAGGAGAAGCAGAAAGAAATCATATTTCTACTGCTCTACCTCCTCTAAAAATGGCTCTAGCTTTTTTGGACTGTTTGTAACAAGCCGTTTTGTAGATGTTCAATTAGCAAGACTCCTTGCAAGGAGACTGAGAAGCTGAAGCCGAACCCTTGCTAAATAAAATCTAACACATAATATAGAGCATTGTACGTGCATAAAAGTAAAATTAGAGAACTAAAAATAATTTTGAGCTAATCTATCTCCGCCTAACGTCTATCACTAATTACCGTCTACAGAGATCTACAAAGTTTGTATTGTGCTTGTTCAGTAGCTCTGCAAAGGCCCTCCTACCAATTAGCAAAGCAATATGCTTGTTGTTTGCTGGCCTAATCGGTGCAAGATCTTTCCATGATTTGTCTTTCTAGTTCCTTCTTTATTTTTCTTTTTCTTCACACGTGCACTCTGCATATCATATACGTATGATCTCCATGATACACATATTTCTGACTGTATTTCTTCACCAGCGTCATCATATACACGTCTGATTAGGCATAGGGAGAGAGCATTAGCTCTGTATGCGTTGCAGCTACCGGTATATTAGTATAGATAATGTATATACTTATGTGTTCACCAGGAGCCCGGCCACCGGCCCAGGGTGGCCGGGCCTTGGCTCCGCCGGTGACTACAGACTACAGAGCGTGTATATGCAATGCAGCAGTACCATGCAAAATGCATGCGAGCCAAAAATGTGTCGAGACTCTAGATAGAGAGCGTAAACAATACAAGGGCAATCCTGTAAATGGCCAGCCTTGGTAGCCATGGCAGACGCTGTTAGTGGTAGGGCGCGGCGCCCTTTTTCAGAGCAACAACCCCAGGGCCTTGTTTTGTTCAGCCCAAAATCTAAAAAGTTTTCAAGATTCTATGTCACATCGAATCTTGCGACACATGCATGAAATATTAAATATAGACGAAAACAAAAACTAACTACACAGTTTGTCTGTAAATCACGAGACGAATCTTTTAATTCTAGTTAGTTTATGATTGGACAATATTTGTCAAATAAAAACGAAAATACTACAGTAGCGAAATCCGAAATTTTTTCGAAACTAAAAAAAAGGCCCAGGAAACCGACGCGGGCAGAGGCGTTAACCCAGCTGCCGAGGGCATTGAAAGTTGAAACACACCTCACCTACCCATGTTTAATTTCTCTACAGCGTACTGTACTGTATACGATGACGTGAGGTTTCAGTCGGTTGATACCTACTACTACGTACTAGGTCTGACCGGTCAACATCTCGTCCGAGTTATACATTTTATATATTATTACTCCTGGTAGTAAGTTATTAGCTGGTGTATTCATCACTGGGATTATATTCTTTCTTGATCTAATCGTATCGGCACTCTCATCCACTCATGGAGGAGTTTTGTCCAACAGTATTTGTCATCTCTTCCGGCCTGAGAATCTGGCCCGCAACAGAACAAGACCGAGATGCTGTGACTGTGAGCAAAGCACCTACCTGCTCTCTCCTTTATCTTGGTCCCACGATCAGTCAGCCCGGAGGATTATTATATAAGACTTGTGTTCGACGAAAAGATAACCACCACTAGCAGTACCTTCTTCTGATGGCAATGTCACATTTTATTCTGTTAATGCTGATCACCACCACCACCTCTCAAAATCGATTATTAGCTCGTGGCAATGTCAGACGTATCTCGTCGTGAACTGCTGCCAGCTACTAGCTGCAATGCAACCTTTCATTCCTAAAACCCAAATTTTTCAAGACTCTTTATCACATCGAATTTTTAGATACATACATAGAGCATTAAATATAGAAGAAAACAAAAACTAATTATACAGTTTAACTATAATTTGCAAGACAAATCTTTTAAACCTAATTAGTCTATCATCCTGTTTTTCAAAAAAAAATTGAACTAAACAAGCCCTTATTATTAGTAGTCTTTACTTGCTACCCGATCTTTATTAGCTGGCCCTGGCCTGCAGCCCTGCATGCGCTGCATGCCATCGCAGATCAGTCATTAGTGTACAAGCAGTACACGTCCCATGTGTGTAGATTTTGATCTGACTGCACTGCACCAAGCCACCAACTGTGCTCATGTTGACAACAATACGTGAAAGTGATTGAATACGGACCAGTGAACACAAGTGCCTTCGTCTTCGTGGCAATGGCAGCCAGCATTTAATCCAGCCACGTCCTTCCTCGCCTCGTCTTCTTGATGCTACACTAGTGGCAAACTGGCAATAAAAGCGGCGTTGAGACGAGGCAACCGCGTTTCCGATGGGCTAGGCCGAAACCGCCAATCCACTACTGGGTCCTCGAACTGGGCTCGATTGTGACGAAGCATTTTTGGGCCTCGATCCAGCAAATCGCGCAGCTCAAATTGGTAGAGGGGTTAGCCCAGAATAGCGCCGCGGAGGACTCGGCCGCCGCGGCCGCGGTGGCGCTTTTGGCGCCCAACGAGACGTGGGGGCAGGGCAGCAACCGCGACCGCATCAAAACACCTCGCCATGCCTCCACCCATGGGCAGCGCAGATCCACAGCCTCCGGCTATCCATCGCGCTCGAAGCCGGCCGATCGGGGGAGCGCAGCAGCAGGCGGGCCACGCCGCCGCCCTGCTCGTCTGCTCCCTCCTCCGTGATGGCCGACCTCGACGCCGACGCCAACAACCATGATCCCGAGCACAGGACGCGCTCGGCGTCCTCGTCATCGGAGGCCGACGACGTCGACACGGACGCCAACAACCATGATCCCGAGCACAGGACGCGCGCATCGTCCTCATCATCGGAGGCCGACGACCACGACGCGGCCGGCAAGACGCCCATCATCCCGCTGTGCCCGTCCCCGGCGCGCCACCACGCGGGACACGCGCTCGAGGAGCCGCCTCGGCGGAAGGCGCCGCACCGCCGGTCCCGTCCCGTTCGGATGTTCAAGAGCATGTGCCGGTCGCTGCCGCTGCTGAACCCGCGGTGCGGGGGGACGATGCATCCCGGTGCGTGCCGCATCGCGCCGGCGTCGTCGCATCCCGCCACCGCGCCGTCGGACTCGAGCTCGCTGCTGTCGCAGCTCATCGCGCATTCCTCCTTCGGCGGCGCCGCGTCGTCCCGGCACCGCCTCACGGGCACGCTCTTCGGCTACCGCGACGGCCGCGTGTCGCTGTCGCTGCAGCAGAACGCGCGGTGCCAGCCCACGCTGGTCGTGGAGCTCGCGCTCCCGACGCACGCGCTGCTCCGCGAGCTCGGCGCCCACGCGGGCGCGCGCATTGTGCTGGAGGTCGAGAAGCGCGCGGAGCATCAGGGCGGCGCTGGCGATGCCGGCGCCGGGGCTCACGACGGTAACGAAGCCATCGCCGCCGTCGGCGAGGGCGGCGGCGCCCACGGCTTCAGGCGCCACGACGACGAAGGGTGGGTGCTGGAGGAGCCCATGTGGACCATGTTCTGCAACGGCAAGAGGGTGGGCTACGCGGTGCGGCGGGACCCCACCGAGGACGACATCGCCGTGCTGGAGACGCTGTGGGCGGTCACCATGGGCGGCGGCGTGCTCCCAGGCAGGTCGGACGTGGACGGCCCCGACGGCGAGATGGCGTACATGCGCGGGAGCTTCGAGCACACCGTCGGGTCCCGGGACTCGGAGTCGCTCTACATGGTCGGACCGCCCGGCGGCGACTGCCCGGAGCTCGCCATCTTCTTCGTTAGGCTATGAATGAACCATAGTACCAAACGAACATGCTACAGTGTACACGTCGCGCTCGTGGTGTCTAATCTCTCTCGTCTGGTCTCGTTCGTTGTTCAGCCGCAGCTACCAGCTAGCGTCGTCAGAAATATTCATTGCCCCATCAACAGATTACTGTATCACACATAACACGAACGAGTAGTCTGGACGTTCATCGATATGACAGGTCACGTCGTCGATCGACCACCACGGACGTGTAGCACGCAGAGCGCAGCAGCAGGGCCATCGGCTAGCACTAGCAGTCGCCTGCTCCGTGTCCGTGCTGCCGGCTGTGCTGTCCCCTGGGGCTCTGCATGCATGAACCGATCGAAACGATGCACGCATACAGAGGCACGTACTGCACAGTGGCGGACGAACGACGGACGTGCACACTGCACACCTTTGGCAGCAGCGAGCATTCATCAGTCACGAGCATAGTTAAACAGTTTATGTCACGTGTGGTGTGGTTCCATGAAATGAAACGATGCACGGCTTCCCACGAATACAGAACACTCGCGCGCGCGAAGGTGAAACGCACGGCGGGCATCGTTGGATCTCGCACTACGTGAAAAACTTACTAAGAGAGCGCCTCTCCCCACACTGTAGGGGCGGTTAACATTTGAACCGCCCTTACAGTAGGTGGGCAGCCAAGCACAAAGCCA
>Ga0182004_10001389_pt1 | contig 17611 bp, 9 predicted proteins | sample Sormic07211540_1_FD_120479 | JGI IMG/M metagenome (GOLD analysis project Ga0182004, IMG submission 120479) | Endophyte microbial communities from Sorghum bicolor roots, Mead, Nebraska, USA - 072115-40_1 MetaG | ecosystem: Host-associated > Plants > Roots > Unclassified | place: USA: Nebraska...
ATCTATATCTATATCTATATCTATATCTATATCTATATCTATATCTATATCTATATCTATATCTATATCTAAATCTAAACCCCACTAGAGGTTATATCTGAACATGCAAGTCGTCCACCTCTGCTATCCACTATTAGATATAATTAAACCTACTAGCATAGGCAATTATGATATACATGTCATCATTTAATAACATACATTTAGGTGTCCATATTAGCAATGCCACATCATCTTCTAAACAAATTTTAGCTTGCTTCCTAAGCTGACGAGTTCTAATTCTTCTACTATATGAATTGAACAACACAAAATAAAGCACAAGAGTATAGTGAACAAGTGAGATACCACACAAGGGATGACACAAAGATATATAACCGCGGTTTGGTTACTTGTTGGTAACCTACATCCATGTTTAGGCAAGTCCAAGGATTGTTGCTCCTCTACCAAGTCAATAGCCCTGCAAGGTTGGGCCCGACGTGAGCACTTGATCTTGAACTAGATCGATCACAAGGTGCTCTCCAAGTCCCTTTTCCACTAGAGATGTTTTTCGTCTCCTCCAGCGAGGATTAACCCAATAGCCCCTTGCAAATCACCTTTAGAGCACCTCACCATCTTCAATTGAATGCATCAAAGGAGTCTCACTACACCAAACCGTCTAGGTGGTCGCAGCCACTAAAGAGTAACAAGCAAACCTACAACAAACTTGATCTCTAATGCCACTCAATCCAATCTCTCAAAGCACATGCATTAGAATCACTCTAATCTTATCGAGAATGCAATCTCAAGTAAGAAAATGTGAGTGCAAGTGAATCTTGAGATATAATGTGTGTGGATATCAATTAGGATCTACAAAATTTCTATCTAGCCTAGCATCACCCTCTATTAATAGCCTCACTCAAGAACTAGATGTTGAGCTCTTAATGCAACTTTTTTGGCTTTACTAGAAACCTCTGGTGGGTCACCAAATTTCACCATCAGAGCTCCCTTAGTGGTCAATTATACCCTATTAGAACTAGCCATTATTGTGCTCTAAGTTTTAGTGTTGTCTCCTGTGGGCCACTAGACAATTTTGGTGAGTGTTAGCGACTGACTTGCACGAAAAACACCATCTCTGTAAATACACACCCAATACGAAGCTTTGGTGGGTCACAAGAGGGCTCTAGTGCCCCTATTTGAAATCTCCTGCATGCCAAACTCATTGCGACCAAACTCTAGTGCCACTTGTAGATCTTTCTTGTCCTGCTCGAGGTCCCAACCTTGCTCTTGCCTCTTAGATAAGCATGTAAAGTTGTTTTAACTTGTAGGTTTCACCTATTAATCCCTTCTAGGCAACATCAAGGTCCTTCGTACAGTGTGATAGAGCTACCATAAGGGCCATGAAAATAGTTTAGAGCATTGGTATGCCATCATCATCATCAATAAGGAAGTCACTTGAGGCATTAGAAGAGTACTCGAGTGATGAAGCTACTAAAGGAAATGAGGACTCATCAAAGATAGCATGCCATGAAATAATAACATGATGAATAGCATGGTCGAGGCAATGTGAGCATTTATGCAGTGTCAACTAACTGAGTAACATGCATGCGGTAGATCATGGTTATATATAAGGGGTCATGGTAGCAAGGTTTAGATAACAAAGACAACCAAACACACACAAGTGAGCATAATCAGGGTTTTTGTGATAAAGCATAAGGGGTGGCATTATGGATATATGAAGGTGACCGCCTATTAAGAAGGTGTGTGGTTATTGCAAGTGCCTAGCATAGTAAGTAGTTGGCATGTGGGCATGGATGCTCGAGGTATGTCTAATATTGAGTGCGTATAATGTGTTCAACCTTGACATTTTGAGAGGGTGTGCATTGGAAGGATAGGGAAAGTTGGGTGCCATGGGATGCAAGGAAGGCTTTTGTGGCATGTTTGACAAATTTAGTGCCCTTGTCAATCAAATTACATTTGAGTGCTAGGCTAGGTTAGGTCTAAATGCAATGGCAAAGCTCAACAATACGTTGATGAATTATCGATGAACTTTGGGTTTGTACCTAAGAGGGAAGGTCCAATAAAAATGAGTGAATTCGTCACTAATCATTACAAAATAATATAAGTTGTCACAGACGATAGCAATAGTTGATATCCAAATATCACAATGAACAAGCTCATGCTTGCTTAGCTAACTTGCATGATAGAGAGTGTATGATTTAGAGCTTGTAATGGCTAACACTTTGTGAAGGGTATTGACGAAAGCTAGATGAGGGTTGCCTAGGTGGTGATGCCAGTGTGGTGAAGACGACAAGATTGCCAAGGGAAAGGTGTAGAGATGGCCACCACTCTTGCAATGAAGAATCACACATATGGGTGAGACCTTCATATATGTAGCCCAGATGTCTTAATAGTTAATACACAACATTACAACACATGGCATATCTAAAATTTATGTATCGAGATATACATGAAATGTTATGAGAGAGATTTAGTGGGGGTGTGGTGTGGAGGGGTGGGGGAGGGGTATAAACATTAGGATAATCCAACAAGTACATCATCATCATATATCTTCTCAGATACATAAATAGTGAGGCTAATATATGAGAAAATTAAGAGCATTCTTGTTTATACTTTAATGTGAAAAATTTCCTAAAGCACCATAAATATATCATCTGGATAAGTTGAATAAATACAAAAACAACTAGTGTGAAAGCATCTAGGCCCCTAGTATGTTTTGGTGATTAATGACAATGTTTATTACTATGACTAACGTGTATTTTGCAGCGACAATTAATTAAGTTAGGTCATGGTAATGGAGATTGATGGACTATTGAGTTCGTGCCCACTTTCAAGGTGGAAATCGTTTCAATTTTTGAAGGATGGTGGATATCATCAAGAATAGACTAGGTCTAAGTACTATTTGGAGTTGAAGGGTGCTTAGAGTAGTTTAGGACATTGTTTTTTTCCTTTTGACCATACTATAAAGGGGGCAACGAACAGGTAGCTTGACCTAGGCAAGACTTTAGGTTTAGGTGTGGTGCACACTTGTTAAATCTAGCACTAGGCAGTTCAGAGAGAGTCCTAAGATCAAGAGAATCAAACTTTGTTTTGAAAAGTTCGCAATTCGATGAAGTGTTGTTCATGTTTAGGCATTGGACGTGGCAGTGAGACTGTTTGTGCGTTCGGTGTGTGCAGGTGATGGGCCAGCGTGCCACTTGTCTAGGGTCGAGCATTGGACGCGGCACCGGACGCTTCCAAGCACGTCTGTTCCCTTACACAGAGAACATGTCAAAAGACAACCCTCGCCGGACGCATCCAGTGGAGGGGCATCAGACGCCCCTGCGCGTCCGTTGTGAGCAGGGTTGTCAAATCGTAGTTAGCCATTGGTGAGGCACCGGACTCTCTGTGCGAGCGCCCAGTGCAACATCAAGAGCGTCCGGTGCACACGAAATTTGTTGTTTTTGTGTGCCCGGCTCTTGGACTTGATGTGGGGTATATATACTTCACCACCACACCCAAGATAGCTCTCTTGCCCATTTGTTTAGCTGAGAAACACCTTGTGGTGCAAGGGAGAAGCAAGAGCCTAGAGAGGATTGAGATTTGAGTGATTTCTTGAGTGATCCTTCTCTAGTGTGATCAAGAGTTCAAGTGTGCATCCACCACTCTCTTTAGCCTTGTTTGAGTCAAGTGAGAGTTCATTGCTTATTACTCTTGGTGATCGTCATCACCTAGATGGTTCGGTGGTGATTGAAGGCATAAAGATCACTCGGTGTTCTTGTGGGTGACTCGTGCCAAGCTTGTGAGCGTTTGTGGGCGATTCACCATGATGGAGTATTAAAGAATCAACCCGTAGAGAGCACTTGATCCTTGCGCGGATCAAGGGGGAGCAAGACCCTTGCGCGGGTGCTCCAACGAGGACTAGTGGAGAGTGGTGACTCTTCGATACCTCGGCAAAACATCGCGGCGTTCCTCTTTTTCTCATCCTTTACATTCTAGCATTTAAATTCAGCACATTACATTTCTAGGATTGTCATGCTAGAATAGGATTGGAACTAAGTTGCAAAACTTTTATCCGGTAGTTTTCTAGAACACAAATAGGCACAAGGGTTGAATTAAGGGCTTATAGGTTGCTTAAATTTTTAGAGATGACCAATTCACCCCCTCTTGGACATCTTGATCCTTTCATAGTGCTCTTAAGTGATGTTCTAAATTATTTCCAAAAAAATTAGTGCAAAGAAAACACTAAATTTGTGGCGTTATTATAAACTTAGACAATATGAATATTAGCATTAGAGCTTATAAAGAAACATAACCTTAACATATCACTCAATTACCACGGTCAAACATTCTATAAAAATAAACTCACAATTTTCAACCAACAAGTACCTCATTCCATATACTACTTGTCTAAAAAATGATGTCATTCTAGATTTGGATTGGATCAATTTTCATAAATTTGACTAAGTTTATAGAAAATATTATTAACATTTATGACATCAAATAAATGTACTATAAAAATATAATTAATTTAGTGCTATTTGGTATAAAAAAATACCAGTACTTTTTATAGAATTAGTTAAAGTTAAAACTATTTGATACCTCAAAAAAGCGAGAAATATATTCTTCTCCAGACCTAGAAGTATCTTATTTGTTCTTCCACCTTTGAGACCGGTCAAACCATTTGAAATCGACTTCACACTAGAGGCCCCAAGTCTGGTGCTACACCTCGTTCTAACGAGATGTTTGTCGGCAAAAAGGAATACTTGGCAACCATCCAATAGGAGTGTAGGACTGTCTACTTGCTTGCTTGGGTGTTTTGGAGCTCATAGGTTTGAATTGGGTCTATTTACTCTGTCCAAATTCTATTTTTGGAAGCTTCTACATATATTTTCACGAGCTATAATTATTTTATTTGGATTCGTCATATCCCAATTTATCTCTAAGATTTTTTTAGTAACTTTTAGATGCTTATAAACATTTCTGTGGTTTAGTAGCCTTATCAGGTACTTCCTCTATTCTAAGTACATCTATATATATAATTATTTTTGCTATGCACCTAGAAATCCACTATGCATAGATATATATATAGTAAAATTAATGTATCTCAAAAAAACAGAGGAAGTAAAATTAATGTATCTTAAAAAAAACAGCTTATAATTTGAAAACAGAGGAAGTATTTACAAGATCGTTTTAACTAGAAACGGACAAACCCTCCTTCAAACCAAATTCAAAACAGGGCAATGAGATAATTTGAACGGTTTTAAGAATTTGGGCGGACCTTCTCTATGTTCAATAAGAAAAATCCGACTACGACTAATGTTCAGCAAGGTAAATTAAACTTTTTTCCATTAACAAGGCGTAATACCAGGGATAACCTCCTACACAAGACGATAATCTTTTCTTCAGAGCCTCAAATCCTGATCATCACAGAGGAAAAAAAAATAAATCAGCCACGACCTCGGAGTCAGAGGTGGCCGCAAAGGCAAAGCACAGTAGAAACGAAAACAAAGGTGTGACAGACCACCATTGCACCCCCAGCCAGGAATGATCAGTGATCCATTACAATCAGGCAACCATCAGTCCACCACAGTGGAATGCCAAACATTCGGCATAATACAAAAGGGCCGAGCAAATGCAATACACAACAGCCTGACAAAACATTACGGAAAACAAAAATGACAGTTTCACAAGTTTCATGCAACAAAATAAATTCGAACCCTTGCCCTAGAGATCACTTGAACTCAAAAGGCAATCCTGATAAAATAGCAAGTTCCTAGGCATACAACGAAACCAGCAAACTGCCAGACAACCTTAACTGATAATGTCTGCCTTGCCCACCTTAGAGGAGCACACCACTGATGTTCACCCTTGCTTTTCATCCCTTTCACGGTTCCACTGCTCAATCTTAGCCCTGCGCTCCTCACTGCTCTCCCTGACAGGGCTCCTCGCCCTCCTGGGAGGGGGGCTGCCACCATGCCTGCGCCTCCCTCCATCGTCATACCTTTCATGCCTGCTGCCTCCACCCCTGCGCCCACCACCACCACGGTAATCATCACGGCCACGACCTCCGCCACCACCTGCGCCACGGTAATCATCTCGGTCCCGGCGCTCTCTCCTGTGATGTGGACTAGGGCTACGGCTCCTTCCCCTGTATGGCCTCTTGTAATGCCCAAACATTTTTTTCCTCAGATCCCTACCGATCTTCTTCACATGCATGAAATTGCAATATCCACCGCGATTACAGCTGTTCTCCTCATATTGCCGGCAGGTCGCTTCGCGGAAATCAGTCACAGGGGAGAAGTCAACAACAATTGGTCGGCCAGAGTAAAAACGGCCCTGAAGGGCTGTATGTGCAGCAGCTGCCTGATCTTCCTCCCTGAACTGGACATAGACATTACCAATCATGTGATCAGCAAGGTTATCACAGACATTGAGATTCTCGATCTCACCAAACTTGCTTAGTTCCTCATAGATATCCTCGTAAAAATCTTCAAAATGCTCTTGCATCTTGCGGGGATCAATTGGCTGACCTTGAGCATCGACCCCAGGGGTGATCATGTCAGGGCGCTGATACATGTTAACGAGGACAAGAGTTGGTGATATGGTTGGCCTGTTATGGAGACGTGAGCAACGATCTCCATGACGACAAGCCCCAATCTTGAAGTAAAATGGGCAGTTGACCCTATCTTTCTCTGTACCAAATATTGAAGCCAAGTGTTCCGCCATGATTCAAAATCAGTCCAACTGACTAGAAGCCTGCAAAGAAAGTATTAGATCATTAATACCTCTCTAAATTGAGAGTTATGAGTATTGATGCACAATGCGGTTACACAATATCAACATCCAGAATATACTTGATGCACTGTGTTCGCTTTACAACTATGTAGATGCACTGTATTTGTTTATTTGTTTTACATTATTCCCAACACATTAGCATGCAGCATATTTACCAATCTGAACATTGAGGTTTAACTGCTCAAAAGGTGGCATCTAATACTGCAGTCCAAAGACATAGCAGACCTGAAGTTCTTGCAAAAAACACTAGCCAAACCTCTTCTTATGACCTAAGCTGCACACTAACTCAAATTGTTAATATCAGAATGACGAGAATATAATATTTCTCCAGAGCAAAGCATTATCAGATATCTGCAGTCTATTATCCTAAACTCACTCCTTCAAATAGTTAACACCAAAGGTACAACCCCTGCAACTGCAAAAAGACGGTTTACTGATAGTCCCCCACTAAGTGTTTATTGTCCCTTGTCCCTGCAACTGCAACGAGACCAACAAGACAAAAAGAAAGAAAAAAATAGAAGATAGAAAGAGCAACTTTTCGCCTTGCAAAAGAGCAGCTCCTTCTCAGGCAGGCCTTGTTTTATCCATCCAGCAAAGAATTTTATTTCGGCCATTTTAAAACCCTAATCTGCACACCGTTTAAGATCGTTAAAATATAATCAAGTAAACAACCAAGGAAAGAAATAAACTATATTACTGCTTAGGGTACTAACGTAAAAATAAAACAGCACTTTAAAAATATGTATAAGTAAATTAAAGTACATCGTTGCTGTACAAAAATATAACCATAATACAAGATATGACCTAGAACCTTGCTATGTGCTCACTAAAGCAATATTCTAATATGCACAAGGCACTAGGTGAGCTGCACCTAACCCCCTAATCGCTAACTAGGCAGGTAAAGAAGTGTTGGAATCATATCTATGGGGCAGTCAGCCATAAGCAAGAGCTGCTGATTGCAAGATGCTAGCACAGTTATGAAACAAACTAAGTGATAGCTTCAACAATAAGTTTTGTTCATAAAAAACATACAACCTTGGTTTATGAAGCATCAATGACTGATGGTCAATGATATCGACATCAAAATTAGTTTCCCTGATGCTGATTAATATGGTTGATTGGCAGCAGTATGGCACAGCAGACTTGTACAGGAAAATCGGATAGGATAAAACAAGCTATTGCTTCAAAGATGAACAGGAATAGGCTGACAGACCGGTACCAGGTAAGATGCATTACACCTTAGGATTTTTTTACAGCAAGATGTTTAAATGAGCTTCTCACTAAACAAATTAAGCTATTTCCCAATCATTTTCCCCCAGTCAAGCCAACGAGGTAAATCAATACACTTGCCCCCTTGTGGCCTTGGGTTTGAACACAAACACAGCAGGTGCGGCCCAGTAAAGGACATGGGTCTATACATACACTATACCAGATAATTTTTGGAAACAAAAAATCGAAGTTAGTAGGCATAATACATGTATACTCCTGTAATTAGATCAGATCCGAATACAGATAGGTCAAGCTAGGGTTTGGGTGCTCAGTTTTGCGAAGCAGGAAGGGAAGAGAAGGGGTGGGCATACTCGTCGCCGGCGAAGCCCGAAGAAGACTTGGCGAAGGGCCCGAAGAAGACCTGGCGAAGGGCGGCGGCGGCGTTCCAATCGTCGCCACGAGAGAGAGCTTCGCACGCGGGGTAAACGGGAGAAGAAGAGGGGTTCCAAGAAAAGGTCAGGAGGGCTGCTTCTTTCTCGAAAATTTTATATGGGCCTCAAGGCGGACCTGGGTGCCGTTTTGGTCTGATCCATCATCATGTCTAGGGCTCTAGGCCCAGGGCCCAGGCGCAGCTCTTCTCTCTCCATGACAGATTGTCCTTTTTAAAAAAAATTTGCGACTGTCCATGACAGATTGTCCGGGAGAGTCTGAGTGGACCACCGCGTGATTCATTTCGTGTGTAATCAACCGACTGTGCTCAGCACGTCATTACAGTTTCGCATGATGCAAAATGAATTCCACCAGCAGATTAAATTCTTCAGCTGAAATTATCCAAATTATTCTGCCTTGGTCCACTGAGATACTCAGTCTCTAATCAGAATCCCCAGCTGATTCAGCTATTTCCTTATGATGGGAATATTGCGAGGATTTGTTCGGCCTAAACATGCTGATATCACAATCCTAAACCCATTGAAAGTACGGAAAACAGTAGGATTCTTTTTTGTCGATCATCAAAATATTTTTGTTTCTCGAAGGTACTATGATATGATATATCTGAGCCCCTCCCTTTTCCTACCAAAATGATGACTGAAAAGAACAGACTTCTGGAAGCGTACCGTCGGCTGTCGGCATGATCGGTCTGCTTTCTTCAACGTCTTTGCTTGTGCAATAATGTTTATCTATTGGTTCATTCACCACACTTTGTAACAAGAGATATTTCTCACCATTCATTAGTCCTTGTGCCTTGTCGAAGAATATGCAAGCGCACCGTCCTTGTGTAAGCATATAACAGACTCAGAGAGTTAAAAGCAGAACAACATCACAAGAGGCTTTTACTGACAATCTGACATAATACTTGGGTTCATGGTATTAGGAAAGGAGTCCCGGAGTGTAGGATCAACACCTAAGGTTAGTTACCTTCTGCTACGGGTCGCCATTTCTCCACGGCGTCCATAGAATTTCAGCCATGGAAGGAAATATGAAGATTTGGGCTCCACGCCTCGCTGCAGTCTCATTTTTATTTGATTGGCCTCCCTATATCGGTGCTGGACTGATGATCGTCTAAGGACTTGAGCACCCTAAGAAATGCCCAAGAAGAGGAGAATGTGCAGCACCTTCACAAATCACACTACATGTGTGTTCTCAAACAAGTTTGGCATTGAGTTCTGTCCCAGGTTGGTCTGCAGCAACAAACTCCACAACCAGTTGACTACAAATTCATTTAATACTGGCGACAGACTCTGCTCAAAATGAATATACTCTACAAGTGAACACCATCTTATGAGCTTCAATTCTCTAGTCTATTTGGTGGCTTCGTGGATTTAGAAGCATAGACAGAAAGTTAGAAACAAATGTGTGTTTGAGGGGGGGTGGGCTCACCTAATGTCAGTGCTATTTTGCAGGACATTGGGATGAAGAAAGTCTATGCAAAAGGCCGGCTTTCGAAGCATTTGTCCATATGATTTTGTTGTTAGGTCGCTAATCGAAGTTCTTTAATTTTTTTTGCATTTTCTCTTGCTTCTTTTTTCCCTAGAGCACTGGAGCTTTCCGTAACGGGCTTGTCGAGTCTTCTTGGACTTTTCTTTTCTTCTAGGCCTTGTTTACTTCCAAAAATTTTTGCAAAATAGGAATAGTAGTACTTTCGTTTGTATTTGACAAATATTGTCCAATTATGGACTAACTAGGCTCATAAGATTCGTCTCGTCAATTCCGACCAAACTGTACAATTAGTTTTTATTTTTATCTATATTTAATACTCCATGCATACGTTTAAAGATTCGATGTGACGGGGAATCTGAAATATTTTGCAAAATTTTTGGGGAACTAAACAAGACCAGAGCAAGTCCAACAATTGTCGTAACGACCAACGCGTCGGAAGCTTCTCTTATTAGCTGGAGGGAAGAGAGATCTGAGCTTGTTGCGAATGCAGGTGCTGGCCCATCAAAAGAGGAGAGAGGAAGAGGAAGGCAGTATAAGACATACTATGAAAGACACATGGATGTAGAGAGTAATAATACAGTAAGAAAATATGTTAGAATGAGTGATGAGTTGAGTTGTTTTACATGTTAGTCTCTAACAATAGTCTACAGCTTTCTTAGAGACAAGCACTTATCTCAACTATCAAACTTGCTCTTATGTCTCTGGCGAACGCAAACATGAAGATAATGACAAGTACCCCTACAGACCTTGTGCTGATCCCAATCGATCTGGCGTCAGGAAGGTCGACATGATGCGTCGTCTATTGCATCACTCGAAACGATCTAGTCACACCTAAACTTGTTCCTTTCAACGGCCAACCACATGACAAGTACACTCCTCGTTTTCATGACTTAGGGTAGGAACTAGCTAGGAATATCCTGTGATTTCACCGATTGAAAACAGCAAATTCTTCATTTTTACATACTGGACTTCTGGCGATGCATAGCATTCTCAGGTATAAATGCTTTCATTTCTACTCTACCATTGTTTCACCTCAGTGCTGGGACTACTCCTAAGCGATTACATGCACATGCCTAATAAAACAGGCTAGAAGCAGCTGGTGAACCATCATATAACAATGTTCAGAAAAAGAAGAACGTTGTAGCTTCCTCTGTAGGAGGCTTAATTTCAGAATACATCGAGTGAACTGTTCAACATCGTTTCCGTTTGGCCTTGCATATGGATGACGTAGCGCGCACAAAAACCTTCAAATTAAGGCCTTGTTTAGTTCATCCCAAAAACCAAAAACTTTTCAAGATTTTCCGTCACATCAAATTTTGCGGCACATGCATGGAGCATTAAATATAGACGAAAACAAAAACCAATTACACAGTTTGCCTGTAAATCATAAGATGAATCTTTTAAGCCTAGTTAGTCCATGATTAGACAATATTTACCAAATAAAAATGAAAATGTTACAGTACACAAAACCAAACAAAAAAAATGTTTGGAACCAAAGTGACGCCGTGTCGCGGACACCACTGGTTCAGTGCATGACAACTGATAACACGTCTGTTAGAACAAATGACACGCGTTCTGACTTCGGGGTGCCGATCAAAATGTTAATTAACAGAGCTAAAGGACGTCACTGGGTCCTATTTGGTGGCAAATTTGTCGGCATGGTCATGGAATAGTCTTTGCGTAGCATTAAAATTTGGAGATCTGACCACAACCTCTCCTAAATTGTCAAGCCTGCTGACATGCAGTGTGAATGTGTCATCTCCTCAGATACTGTGCTTCAGTTCAACCTTTTTCCCCATCGACTACACTCTGCCATGTCCGTTCTGAGATTTTTTTTACCTTACATTGCAAAGCATAGTTGTCCCAAAATTTCAATTCTGCATCATCTGTGGTCGGAGCAGAAGTGCATTCGTTTTGAAACTCAAGTTAAACAATCTGACAAATATAATAGTTGTGCTGATCGATTCAATTCGTACATGCATCATCATAGGGATTATGGATATCAAATCCCCTGCTCCATCTCACCTGGCCATGCTCGGTCACGTCACACAATTTGAGTTGTGATTTGTCAAACAAAGTAACTTGTACGAGTAGTCGTTATATCATCAGCAGGTTACGTCCCCGTGTGCCGTGTGCCATTCAACTACAAGAGTATCCACTTGTCATTCCATTCTCTGAATGGGTAGCGGATGCATCCGAAACTACTCTCGTCGTTCCATTTTGCATCAAGCATGCATATTTCCTCTTTGCATCTAGCTAAAGCTCCCTTCCTTTTAGGTTAATTTTTTTTGTCTACTAAAAAGAGCTTACTTTTTTAAGTTCGAACCAAAATATCAGAAGCAAAATAATCAGGCAACTCATGATCGATTCACCTCCCACACCTACCAGCATGTTGTGATTCAGGAAAAGGCTAGGTGTTGAGTCAATTCAACACATCGATCAGGTGCAGTCTGCCAGTCACACACATGTCTGAGCTTCTAGAGAGAGTCCAGAAGAGCGGCAATCGTGCATGGTTTACGTCCCCAGCTTCTAGTAGTTTAGACTTACATTGACATTTCTCTGTGGATGATGTGGAAATCTGCACTATTCGATTGCTGTGTCTTTTTCCCCGTTCCTCTCTGTGTCATTCGTTTCCTCGTGCTTCTCACGTAGAAGCTGCCGTAGTATGACTTGAATAACCCCCAACGTGAGCTCATCATGATATCCCCAGTGACGAATCAAGAGCGTGACGGCATGGGCATTACAAGTACGCTTCCCGTACTTGTCGCTTGCAATGCTTCTTCTTTTCCCCAATTTAAGTACCGTAATTAAGCGTTAGCTAGCTAAAGCATCATCAAGTAACACGCGCACGGATGCATATGCGCATCGTGTTACCTGCGTGCGTTAACCATGTGCCTTAGTGCTAAGCTTGTAGTATATATGTTAAGTTAGGACAAGAGGGGGATTAATATACAAGCCGCCCATGTGGGGGTTTCAAGCTACGTGGCACGACGGGAATCACATTCCACCGGACATACTACACCAATACCAACATGCATGATTATGCATGTGTCATGTGTGTAGGGCACAGCCCTACAGGAGTTTTATGCATGGGTTCAGTGAACGAACGGCGTGTGGTGTGGCCGGCGTCTAGTAGTACAGACAGACAGTAGTACGTCCCTTCAGACGCAGAACGGACAGGGACAGGGAAGAGAAGGAGAGACACCGGCCAATCAGAAACTAGCCTCAGAAGATGCGCGCGCGGCGCGGATCATCAGGCGTGCAGATCCGTGGGATTGCAACGCATAAACAAGCCCCGCACACGCGACACGCGAGCGATCAGCGAGGCGCCGATATAGATGCACGCTGCATGTCGGAGAGGAACAGCGATCGACGCGATACGATGATGTGCACCGTGGCAGACAGCAGGAAGGAAGCATCGGCGGCCGGTCGATCGAGCCCCGGGGCCGGCGCAACGCGTGAAACTAAATAAAAACGACTGACTCTGTCCGGTGGTGATCGAGCTCGTGTTGTTCATCGTCGCTGCCGTGCTGACACCGCGTGGTATATTTGTATACACGGCTGCTAGCTAGACGATCTCACCTCTGATCGGGGGTGTTTGTAATTTTGTAGTATACGGCGCAGTAGCCGCAGCGTGTCCGCTTGCGCGCCGACAGCGCCTCGTCAGCGCGGCGCGTGCGCGCGCGCTCCTGTGTGCTCTGCAGTCTACACTGCTCTGCCCATATCATCGTCGATCCCGGCCGTCAGCAACCTGCGGTCGACCATGATTGGGTGGCTTTGACTTGCACGTTACCTGGGAGGCTGGGACGACACGTATCATCTCCAAATCCTCTGCCATATGACGATATGAGACACCATGAAGTTTCCTCTACCTGCGTATCTTAAGGCTTTGTTTACTTCCACCCAAAAACGCAAAATTTTTCAAGATTCCCCGTCACATCGAATCTTTAGCCTAAAGCCTGTACGGCTGTACCCCGGGACAGTGTAAGAGACTAGTACAGGCTACCGTAACGACAGTTCATGTGATCCATCGCCATCGGTGGGTCAATGTAATCATGAAAAAGGAGGATTGTCGTTCATGATGACAGAAAAATAAACAACAAAAGACCATCATCATGAATGTAGTAATGGATCTAGCTTGCTTTTAAAAACTCAGTCTTCTTGCGGTACAGGCCGCCTGTTTCATCGAATCTTATTACAATCGTCAGCCCACCACCATAAACAGAAATCACAAAGAGCCGGATTACGTACGTGGAGATGACTCGGATAACTAGTAGGGGGCGTGTGGTGTCTCGCTGGCGGCGCCTCTGTCATCTGTGGTGGCCTGCCCTGGCCATACGTACCACCGTGAGTGCAAGTACAAGTAGCTAGTGCCCAGTGGTACTGTGGTAGCCTCTCCCTAGCTCCTCTGCAGCCAGAGCCGGAGGACCACGAGAAAGTGGCGCGGAATCTTTCCGCTCTACTACTACGGCCTTGTTTAGTTCACCAAAAACAAAAAAGTTTTTAATATTTTCTGTTATATCGAATTTTTCGTCACATGCATGAAACATTAAATATAGACGAAAATAAAAACTAATTGCACAGTTTAACTGTAAATCACGAGACGAATCTTTTAATTCTAGTTAATTCATAATTAGATAATATTTACCACAAACAAACGAAAGTGCTACAGTAGTGAAATCTAAAATCTTTTCGCATCTAAACAAGTCCTAGGTTCGGGTCGGCGGCTAGACGTACCTGCAGTATAGCTGCGCGTCTACTGCGCAGTACTAGTACGCCGCTGTTTGTCTGGGTACTACTACTCGTACCGTCGCCTGGATGTCGCGGGCGAGCTCGCTGCCAATGCCAAGTAGTAGTAGAGTACTCCTACATGAACGCAGTTGATGCGGCGCACATGGCGTATTTGGTGCGGTGGGCCGCGGGCAGAGGGACGCGTTTGGTGGCCCGTGGCGGGACGCGGCTCCGTGCACCTGTGGCCACGTACAGTACGTTTACAGCCGGTGCCGGTCGATCCCGCCGCTTTGTCGCTTCTACCTACGAAACCGCCCTCCTGCTCTGCTCTGCTCTGCTCCAGCGTTTTCGAGTGGTAGAGAAATGTCAATCCGGCCCGTCGCTCCGACCTTCACCGGCTGTGGCCCCGGAGGCCGCCGTATGCATCAGAAGCGACCTCAAGAGCGACTGTGCGATCGCGAGACAAGACCAGGTTGTGCTGCCTGCCTCTGCCACGGAAAATTCCTCTGTGCCTGCCACTGTAAAAAGGTACTCCTAGTACTGTAGGGACCAGGTGGATGGATCTTGCCCACTGTGAAGGTAGTAGAGTCTGACAAGTATGCCCTTTTCGCCTTTTCCCCGTCCGAGGTAGAAGGCGCGCGTACCGTACCGTACTGTGCTTTTGCACTCCATCCCACCGGACTCGGAGCGGAGCCCAAGATCTTTTGCGCTGGTAGATCCGATCGCCGCTGGGATTCGACTTGGGCTGGCTGTGCCCAATTTGGTCTGTGCAACGTCTCCTTTCAGCCGAAACGTAATTTCCATTCCACAAGCCGAGAGGTTCGATGTCTCGGCTGCTGCGTGCTTGCCTATACTCCCTGCGAGGCTGCGACTCAAACTTTACGGCTGTTTCCAGTTTCGCGCTCATCACTGCTTACGCACTAACACGATTTTTTTTTTTTGTGGAACGGAAATAGTACCAGTGTGTCACGTTTGTCGCACGCAAGAGTCCAGCGGAGCAGGGAAGAACCGTGGAGTACGGTACTTTATTTCTTCCTGGCAGAGTAGTACTAGTAAAATATAGGCAACCAAAGCATAGCATAATCCCTGATTTTTTTTTAAAAAAAAATTGCAATCGTCTTCTATTTGGCACCAGTAATCTTTAGGGACCAGCCTTTAACTGTTTTCTACCAGTAGCAATGAAAATCATGCAGCTAAATGATAAGCTTATTTTGAAATAACGCTTCCCTTCTGAATTTTTTAGATGATTTTTGGGTGGTTCAACGTGAAATTTGAACTAAATTGCACATTAAACCATCCCAACACATGATTGAGGTGGATATTTAGACATCCAAACAAGGGCTTAGTAGGAGTATACTAGGAACATGAAATAGTTGCGTGCTGTTTGGTGTGTCGTTAATTCAGGCTTGGTGTGTCGTTAATTAATCCAGCAGGCTTTCAGCTTCGCATGCTGTTTACGCCACCTTCGTTAATTTTACGCACGGATGCAGTCTTTGGCATGTCATCTCTGATGGCATCAAAAGCTAGTGACGTCCACCCATACATATACCACCTCATCAGCAACCGGCCATGAATGAATCGAGCCAGTCGAGTACAGCCGTACAGGACAAATGCCGTATACGGGCGGCAATGAACCCGTATGGGCTACTAGTGTACATACTACTACCCAGGTGATGTACGCAAATGGTCCGGGCCACACACACAGGAAATGCGAAACTGGACAGCTCATCCTCATTAAAAATCCGAAACGGAAACGACTGTACAGATGCGGCAGCAGACGACGTCCCTCTGTCTCTCTCGCTCGTCTTCCGTATTCACACGATGGATGGATGGATGCATGGAAGACGCGAAGCGAGCCCTCATCATCACACACGCACGCACGCAGGCTACCAGACAAGCTATTACTCCTAGATAAATTTTGCGATTAGAATTCTCATTGTTCTTTTTTTTTTGCTTCTCCTAATTAAAAAAGTAAATAAAGAAAAAGAAAATCAAAGTCCTACTATGCCAACGCATCCGCCGCGATGTGATGTAATTTACTCGATCGATCCAACGGCCAGGATTAAAGCACGACGACGCCATCATTTCTGGAAGGTGGGGGGAAAAGGAAAAAAAAGGAAAGGAGAAATACGCTGCTGATCGATAGACTAAGATTAAAATCAGAGCCAGAGGGCACCGGCCTTCTTGAGGATGGGCACGAGCTCGCCGGAGATGTGGACGGCCATGAGCCGGTCGAGCCCGCCCAGGAGCTTTCCCCCGACGAACACAGCGGGCAGCGCGGCGGCGTCGGCGGCCGGGACGACCCCGGCGAGCGCGGACTCGTCGGCGACCTCGTGCACGGCCGGGTTCACGCCGAGCCCCTGCAGCAGCCGCTTCACCACGTGGCTCAGGCAGCACCCGCGCCGCCCCACCACCAGCACCGGGCTCTCCGCCACGGCCCTTCCGACTTCCGCCTTGCCGCCGTCGTCGTCCCCGGCCCCAGCGCCAGCGCCAGCCGCGGCGCCGGGCCGGGCGCTCTCCACCTCCGCCGCAGCCGCAGCCTCCGCGACGACGGTCGTCGTCGTCACCACCACCGGCTCCGGCTTCACGGCGACGACGGCTGCCGCCTCAGCCGCTGGCGGCATCAGCCACGGCCGGGCGCTGCTGTAGGGGATGGCCTGGTACATTATTACTTCCCGACGACGTGCGTGCGTCCGCGTTTGACGTTCCGGCCGCCGGGTCGTCGTCCTCCTCCCCTAACTTCTTTTTTTTTTTTTTTGGGTTCTCTCTCTCAACCCGTCTTTTCCGCGCGGGCGTGGAACGTGGTTCGTGTGGGTCGCGATGGTTGGGTCGGGGTGCGGGACGCGGGGATATATACAGGGAGGTGAGGTGGGCGGGTGACGTCACTGTATGGCCCCACCGCGACGCGGTCGGCCGGTTCGCGCGGACCGAGTGACTGCCGCACGCGAGTCTCGGGCTCGGG
>Ga0182004_10001390_pt1 | contig 17610 bp, 22 predicted proteins | sample Sormic07211540_1_FD_120479 | JGI IMG/M metagenome (GOLD analysis project Ga0182004, IMG submission 120479) | Endophyte microbial communities from Sorghum bicolor roots, Mead, Nebraska, USA - 072115-40_1 MetaG | ecosystem: Host-associated > Plants > Roots > Unclassified | place: USA: Nebraska...
AATCACGGTCATCTCTCGAATCAAGTGCTACTAGGTCCATATCTTGAGCATATGCATTAGGATCTAGTAAAGTGCTAACTTAACTCCTTTGATGAAAATGTTTGTAAAAAGCTAACACACATGCACTTTGGTGGTGGACACTTGTTGGTGTTAGCACATTTACAAAGGAGGTGGAGTTCCTAGGGTTGAGAGGGGTGTGGGTTTTGAGACCTTTTGAGAAAATTAAGTGTATATTTTCTATTACGCCGGTGGGAAATTTTAGGGACTCCTACCTCGACGTGGATTTGTGCTAGCCTAAAGCTAATAATTGATGGGATGGGCCTTTTAGTTGCCCATGGTTAATGGATCAATTAAGGGTTAGTGAATCATGGTTGACAATGGTAAGTAGGCAACAATTGCTTAGTGCGGTGGGAGGTGACAACTGTAGCATGACAGGAAAAGGAGAGAAATGTTGTAGATGTGTACAATTGCAAAATGGTGGTGGAAAGTGAGGGGGCCACCTATCATGTGCGGTTTGATGAGAAGGTGAAATATGGAAGGCATAAAATGATGAAATAGGGAACATGTAGAATGACACAAAGGATTCACTATGTTTCTTTTTTAAATAGAGGAAAAGGAGCCTTGATCCACTATCTTCCTATTTCATCACCAACAACCCTCCATTCTCTCCAAACATGTCTGCCATTTTTTCCTTATTTTTTTTCAACCGGCTACAAGTTCACCTCGTCACACCACAATTATCACACAAATTATTTCCCACTATCCCTTCATTATCTCCACTTTATCTGGTATCCTTAAGGCTAGTCTCAATGCATGTTTTATGAGAGTGTCATGCACATTAAATAGGGTGCCACATAAGCAAAATTGCTGATTTGGCAGGGTCATTAAATGAAGGAGTTTCATAAGATGAGAGAGGAGTTTCATCCCCATGAAACTCATGTGGCTCGGTTACCTAGTTTATAATCTTGGTAACTGTGTCATAAAACTATGCATTGAGACTGACCTAATTATTGTTCTTATACACGCTACGAGGGAATAGTAAGGATGTATAGTGTGGCTTCCTAAGATTCGTTATATGTTGTGATATAGTCAAGTGAATGGCATATATAAAGAACAAGCAAAGACAAACAATTATATATTCTTAAATAGATGGTTTATATATATAGTTCATACATGCCAATTGCCAAATATATATGTTTTTTCACATGTCAATATATCTCCATAAATCTGCAGCTATTAACCTTGAAAACAATATAGTCGATAAGAAGAATAAACGCACACATATCGGTTTAGAAGTGAAATACAATACAACATTTCCTCATGTTAAAACACCAGCGATCATCCTTCGAATAGCTCTTCCAATAGCTCCTCCAATTCAAGGGTAGTGTTCTTGGGTGGGCTATTGCTCTTCCCCTTGGCCGTTCTCTCCGCCAAGTACTTGCTGTAAGGCCGGCCAGCAGCATCTTTCCTTTTGCCTCTCATCTCATGCATGATGCAGATCCAACCATTCTCATCGATCTTTAGTCTTCACCATATGATTAAAAGTTGAGCAAGATACCAACAGATCCATGATGAGAGCTGAAGGAGCCTCAGAGGTGCCGGCGGCGGCGCCGCCCCGCCTTCACCTCCTCCAATAGACTATCGTTGCTGCTCCATCTCTACTCCGGTATGGATCCAGCTTCTCTCAACCTCTGACTAGGGCTCAACATCCAAAAGCTGATCCTTCGCCGGTTCAATTGCTCGGTTTCCCCTGTTTCGCGTCACCACTCTTTCTTCCTAGTGGCTTCTTTTGGTCACTGCAAATTTCGGCTTTCTCCCACCACGGTCGAAGCTCTCATCCAAGCTATGATCGGTGGCTCTGCTCCTGATTTTGATGTAACTCCACTGGGTGATCGTGTTTTTCGTTTCTCAATTTCTTCTAAATGGGTTGGCTTTCACATCGTGTCTCTTCGCTCTTTTGATTGCCTGGATTACAAAATTTTCTTCCATCTTTGGGGCCGGGGCGGTCCGAATTGGAGGCAGGAATGGACTCTGTTTTGCGCAGAGGAAGATGCTTCATGGACGAAGGTCCAGAATCGTGCGCTAAAACATCAGCTTCCAAACAACCATGCCAAGGAATCTCCCTCCTTTGCAGACGCCGTCAAGAGCAACCTTCTCACAGGTACCAACAGAGTCCCAATTGCGCAGCGTTCTGAGTTTATTGCTAGACATGATCGTCATGCTTTTGAGTCTCAAGACAGCCAAAACTCAGGAAAGAAGCCCATTGGCTCAGTTCATCGTGGTCAGGCTGACCACATCAATCTTGATTTGAATTTGAATCCTGGAGCATCATTTGGTCAAGGGCGCTCTGCAAATAATCGCTTTTCAGTTCTGGCTCCCGGGATTTGCTCTAGGTGCCTCTCAAAGGGGCACGTCAGGGCACTATGCAGATCTCCAATAAGATGCTTTGCTTGTCGTGGGGTGGGTCATGTTGCAGCTAATTGCAGGAGTAAACAAGTATGGAAGAATTCAGAAAACGGGCCATGGAAGAAAGATACGGATCTAAGGCTGCACCCCCCCATGCAATGTCAGGACCTGGGCCGGTTCATGGCCCGTCCAGCCAGCCAAGACTTGTTCAACTCTTTGGAGCCTGGGTCGGGGGACAGTCTACCTCGTCAAGGAGTCGGCCACGGTCTGAACCAATGGGAAACGGTATTTGCCACAATGACTCAGTGACAGATGGACCAGCTAATACAACGGCCCACAATTCAGCTTCGGCTCAACGGAATACTCAAGTTGCACGTCAATCTGGTGACCCTTGCACTTCTCGGGTTATGCCACAGAACAATAGCATTAACGCCACACCAACAAATCTCCGGTCGGCCCCTCATTCACCTTGTTCACCTTGCCCCCATCCCCACTCTCCACAAGCTCACCGCAACAATGAGTGGGCGGAGATGGCTTACTAGCGTGCCAACCCAGCATCCTTCAAGCCCCGAGGGATGATGGTGCTGGACATCCCAAACAGGCCGATGATGATCAGAACAATGGCTCATAGGAGGCCCAGGCCGAGGAACGAAGATCTCGCCATCGTCACCATCCACCCAATCCCTGGTAATGTCCTCCACTTCCCAGTAGTGGGTGAGGTTGTTAGGGAATGTTGTGCCAGCAAAAGAGCAAGGGTAAAAGAAGTGCAAAAGTGCCCTTTGGGTCAGGCTTTTGTTAGATTTGAACATGAATATGATAGAGATAGGATGTTGTCTGATAGTCCACATCTGTATGGTGGCTCGCACTTCACTTTTGTCAAACACAATCAGGGTAGGAATTGGAGAAGCCTTACTTTTAACCATGAATGTTGGGTCATGATGTTAGGGTTACCTGAGGATTATTGGGAAGATGAGTTCATTGAAAGCTGTTTGGGGCCTTTTGCGAGGATCATTGACTGGTACAAGGACACAACAGAGGAAGATACTATTGACCTGTCTAAACTTATGGTAAAGGCAAGAGTAGTGGACCTAGAAAACATTCCGCATTTTTCTATCTTCTCAGATGGTCCAAGGCTTAATGGTCAGTCTTGGTCCGTACAATGTGAAATCCTGCAGCATGAGTTCATTGGTCCAATTTCACCAGATGAGGAGCAGGTTCCCCCACCACCGCCAGATGGTGGTCCACCTATGTTTGATTTTTTTGGCCTTGGTCAACCTATGCTAGCACCTGAGCCACATCATGACATCGACAACGACAACGACGATAACCTGCAGCAGCAGCTTAAGCTAGGCATGCCTGGTTGGGGAGAGTGGCCAAAGGAAGCTCAACCTCAGTAGCAGGATAATCAGCTACCAAACCCCAACATTCCTCCCTTGCAGTTAATCCAAGATCTGAATGACTTGCCTGAGATTGTGGACCCCTTGGAAATGGTCGTTAATCCTGCAAATGACTACGAGCAAGAATTGGTAGTGCAGATTCCAGTACAAGTACCTGCTCATGAACCAGCACCTGCTCTAGAGCCAATAATTGCCCACGAGGAGGAGCCACTGCAGATGCCAAACATTTCCCTGTCATGCAAGTTCAAGAGGAGGAAATTATGAACCAAGATGAAATAGACCTGCTTGCCTTGCAGAATGATAGTGCTGAGGAAGTTGATCTGGCTACCTTTCATAACATCCCAGCTATGAGCTCCTTCAACAGCTTAGAAAGAGGGGAAAGCAGCAGTAGTCAGAGGGGGCATGTTGGCACTAGACCAGACACTCAACATAATTAGAAACTCAATGCAGTGCAGATGGAGGGTGCTCAGTTTGTCTAGGAGAGTGGCAATGAATCAACCAACCTGGCACATGAAAACCAAGCTTTCCACACCTCAGGATATGCCCACGAGGATGAAATGAATGTGGAACACCCTGAACAGGCAGCACAAGAACTCTCTCAGAAAGGGAACAATAATCATCATGAAAATTCAGATGTTGTTGTTGCCCTCCAACCTCAGCAACAACAACCTGAGGGGTGGTCAATTCAGGAGAATATACAAATTGGCATGGTTAGAACTTACACTCTAAATCCTCAAGCCAATGATCTGAGCATGGCGGGAAATTTTTTGAACTACAAGGCCAATTCAGGCCCATTAGAAAAAGAGCAAATCTCAATACCCAAAAAATGGGCCAGTTTCTTCGAAGGCCTGCTGAAATCCCCAACCCATCATGCCTGGGCCAAAAATCTACTACAGCTGGGCTTTCCAGAAATGCTCAGATCTGGCCCAACCAATGATTGCATGATCTCAATCAAGAAACAGTTGACAACTGACACTTGTAGTCTGCTTAATGATGAACCATCCCTGGTGAAAGAAATAGAAGACAACCTACCTGATCAAAGCTATGAAGAAACAACCGCATCAAAGAAAAGAGGCAGGAAAGCAAAAGCCTCAACTCCAGTAGTTGATTCAGCTGTCAGGAGAAGCATCAGAATCCAGTATCATTCAAAGGGTTTCAAAAAAGAATCATGCGCAAAGAATTGCCTTGCCTGCTCCTCTCAACCACCCACCCTATCTAGTGCTACTATCAGTAAAATTGGTGCATCACTCTGCCAAGTTACAGACTCAGAGCTGGAAGAGATGCACAACCAGAGCAAAGGGTACACACAGCCAATTGGGAAAAAGCTAAAGAAGAACAAAGATGATAAGGAAGATGAAAATGACAAGGAGGACAATAACAACCAAGAGGATAATTGAAGACAAGTCTTCTGATCAGAGGCCTACAAGGGATGGAGGTCACTCTCTCTTGTTGGTTTTGCCTCATTCAGTTAAGGAAGTTGATATTTTGTTTGCGCTGATAGCTATCTGCAGTAAAGACCCGCCCTGGCTCCAGAAGTCCCTTGGGGAAAATGTGAAGCCACCAGCTTTCTACATCCTTTATCTTGTGTTTAGAACCATGATGTATCTGTACTATGTTATGGCTACTATCTGTTCTTTCTGGGTTAGCTTGTACCCGAACCTTGCGTTTCCTCAGATATTTAAGATTCTCGTGTTTGCTTATTTTCTTGCCTCAGCCGGTGCTATTCTTTTTGTGGGGGGCTCTTTCCTAGCCAACCCAAATCTATCTTCCTCTTTCATTGGTTTTTAATGAATCATCCAAAAACATGGAATGTGCTCGATTGGAACGTCAGAGGCATCAACTCTGACAAGAAGTGGAACTCCATAAGAGATAAGATAGTGGAAAGCAGGTGTGAGATTGTTTGTCTGCAAGAAACAAAGGAGTCTTTTGATTTGCAATTCATCAAAAAGTTCTGCCCCTCAGATTTTGATAGTTTCCACTTCTTGCCCTCAATTGGAGCATCTGGTGGCATCTTAGTAGTTTGGAAAAGCAGCTCATTCCTGGGAAACCCAGTTTTTACAAACGCCTATGCTATATCCATAGAATTCACCTCCAAGCTTAGTAATGACACTTGGATTTTGACTACAGTATATGCTCCTTGCACTCACACTGGTAAAAGAGAATTTTTAGAATGGTTCGGGGGAATTCAAATGCCAGATGACGTTCACTGGTTAATTACTGGTGACTTCAATCTCATAAGAAAGCCCGAAGATAGAAACAAATAAGGTGCTGACGTCAATGAGATCTCATTGTTTAATGAAGCAATCAACTAGCTAGATCTGATAGAACTTCCCCTACAAGGCAGAAAATTTACATGGACAAACAAGCAATCCCCAGCACTTTTAGAAAGATTGGACTGGTTCTTTACATCAAATGTCTGGACAGCAAAATACCCAGACACCATGGTGAAAACACTCGTAATGGAAACTTCTGATCATTGGTCATGTGTGATCCAAATCAAAACTACAATCCCACAACCACAGCTGTTTAGATTTGAAAACCATTGGCTTTTCAACAATGACTTCATCGAGGTTGCTGTGCAAGGCTGGTATGCCCCAGACCATATAACAGACCCTGCAAAAGCTATCTGTGCCAAGTTCAAGCACCTAAGGAAAAGTCTAAAGGACTGGAAAAAGAAGCTTCCCAACCTTGCTCTGGCTATTGAGAAAATTAAACTAGTACTTCATTTCCTAGAAACTCTTGAAGTTTTTAGAGACCTATCACTCATAGAATGGAATTTCAGGAAGCTGGTATCTGCAAAATTAGTGGCATTGTTGCAGCAGCAAAAAATGTATTGGAAGCAGAGAGGAAAAGTCAGATGGGTGAAAGAGGGAGATGCAACGACCAAATATTTTCATGCCCATGCAACAATCAGACACAGGATCAACAAAATCACCACCCTTCAGGATGAATCAGGAACTGAACTCAGTGATCATGCCCAAAAAGCCTCTTTGCTCTGGAATTCCTTTAAACAAAGGCTGGGGACCTTAGAGTTCGAACATTTTGCTTTTGATTTACAGTAGCTATTTCAACCATCAATGGATCTGGAGGGCTTAGAGGCTGACTTCAGTAGTCAAGAAATTGAAAATGTTATTAGGGAATTACCAAATAACAAGTCACTAGGGCTTGATGGCTTCTCAAATGAATTCATCAAGGGATGCTGGCCTCTCATCAGTTCAGACTTTCATAGTCTGTGTCAGGCCTTTCATAACTCAGACATTTGTCTCAGAAGCATCAACTCCTCATTCATTACTTTAATCCCAAGGATTGATAGTCCAATTTCTACAAATGACTACAGACCACACTCTCTACTAAACTCTTCCATGAAGATCATCACCAAATTTCTTGCAAACAGGCTCCAAACCAAAATTCAAAGACTAATTCATCAGAACCAGTATGGCTTCATCCAAAAAAGAACTATTTAGGACTGTCTAGCATGGGCACTGGAATATCTACACATTTGTCACAAATCCAAAAAAGAACTGATCATCATAAAATTGGATTTTGAGAAGGCTTTTGATAAAATAGAGCATCAGGCCATTGTGAAAATCATGGAGGCCAAAGGATTTGGGGACAAATGGATTATGTGGATCAAATCAATCTTGCTATCTGGAACCTCTGCAGTATTGTTGAATGGAATCCCAGGCAAAGTCTTTCCATGCAAGAGAGGGGTAAAGCAGGGGGACCCACTGTCTCCTCTCTTATTTGTTCTCACTGCTGACCTCTTGCAAACAATAGTCAATGAAGCCAAAAATAGAAATGTCCTCAAGAATCCAATACCCCTCAGATATATAGATGATTTCCCTATCATCCAGTATGCAGACGACACCCTGTTGGTAATGGAAGCCTGTAGCAGACAGTTGATTGCACTGAAAGCCCCTCTTCATTCTTATGGTACTTCCACTGGACTCAAAGTTAACTACTCAAAGTCCTTCATGGTCCCTATTAACATTACTTCAGACAAACTACAAAATCTGGCCAACACTTTTGGTTGTCAAACTGGGAGCCTACCCTTCACCTACCTAGGATTACCTTTGGGATTGAATAAGCCCAAAATCATAGATTTTTCACCACTAGTCACCAGATGTGAAAGAAGATTAGCTGCAACTTCAGCATTTCTTAATCAAGCAGGAAGATTGGAAGTGACTAATTCAGTGCTCACTGCCATGCCCACTTACTGTATGAGCACCTTCCTTCTACAATAGGGTGTCACTGAGCAGATTGACAAGCTTAGAAAACTATGCTTATGGAGGGGATCAGACCACAATGCAAAGCAAAATCCAAAAGCAGCATGGGAGCTGGTATGCAGGAAAAGAAAGAAGGTGGGCTAGGTATTATCAATATCAGAACGCAAAATGAAGCCCTACTTATCAAGCAGCTCAGTAAATTCTTCAACAAAGCCAGTTTACCATGGGTCTCTTTGATTTGGGAGAGGTACTATGACAATGGACAACTGCCTGTGATGGGGAAAAAAGGTTCCTTTTGGTGGAAAGATCTGCTTAAACTGCTAGACAAATTCAAGGGGTTGGCTAAGGTGCAAATTAACAATGGTACCTCATGCTTTCTATGGAAAGACCTGTGGGCAGATGAAGTTCTCAACCAAAAATTTCCTGAATTGCACTCCTTTGCCATCAACAACAACATCACCTATTCAAAGGCCATCAGTGCAAATCAGCTGACCAATCTGTTCCATCTACCGATTTCACAAATAGCCCACCAACAATTACACAACCTCCAGAACATTCTAGCAGTAACACAAGTCTCAGAACAAAATGACAATTGGTCGTTCATTTGGAGCACTCAGAATTTCTCAGTTAAAAAGGCTTATAAGCACCTGAGTGGGCATCTAAGCATTCATCCAGCATTCAATTGGACATGGAGCTCATCTTGTCAAAATAAACATAAAGTTTCTTCTGGCTAATCCTGAGAGACAGATTAAGTACAAGAGAACTTTTGAGAAGAAAGAACATGCTCTTACCGGACTATACATGTGTGCTCTACAACTGTGGACAAGAAGAATCCTTAACTCATTTGTTGCTTCAATGCCCACTGGCAATTCAGTGTTGGGGAATGATCAATGTCACTATTCATCAAACCTATGACCCCCTACAAACTTTAGAAAGCTTCAAGGATCAGCTTAATGTGCCGTTCTTCATGGAAGCCATCATTCTTATGGCCTGGGCTATATTGTCAATCAGAAATGATCAAATTTTCAGGGGAATTGTCCCAACGCTTCACGCAGCAAGATTCAACTTCAGGAATGAATGGAGACTGCTGCTCCTAAGGGCCAAGAAAAGCTATTTCCCACTAATTGAGCAATGGATAGCAAGTCTTCTTTAGCTCTTCACCTTGTAACTTCCTGCTCAATTTTCTTTCTTTCCTTTTTCGTTTCCTAAGTTTTTAGGAAACTTTTGTAACCTGTAACGTTCCCCTTTTTAATAAAACACTGTAGGAGTGCAAACCCCTCCAGTTTTACTAAAAAAAACATTTCCTCACGTTCAGTCTCGCAAACTGGAAAATATTACAATACACAACATGAACTATCTTATATTGTTCATCACAAAACAGAGTACGTAGAAGTGGCATATACATCAAGAACTTGACAAATGCTGCCGCTTGCTTCCTCAAGATCAAATTAAAACACACGACGCTCATATATGTACCCCACTACCCCGTGTATGAATGTCAAGAGAAAACCCCAAGATAAAGTTGAATAATCCTTCTGCTTATTAGCTTCTTCTGCATGACCGACCACACACAATTTAATCACCAATTACACGCCATTATGTATCCTTGGCTCTTATTGTACCAACAAATTAACCAACAACAAATAGTACAACATATACACACACATTGTAAACACCAAAACTAGTCCAAACAAATCATCATCAAGCTATATATATAAACTCCCAAGAACTCATGCATCAAGTTGCACCATCGTCTTAGCTAGATCACGTATGCATGCATGCATGATATATACATGCACACTTGACCGTTCATGCATGTTTTCCATCGCAGGTGTGGTCATCAAGTTTTTACCTCCCGTAACCCCACAAATCCATCTCCCCACCTCGTTGGGCGCCGGAACTCATGGCGCCAGTCATCTGCTGCACCGCCGCACTCCCGCCGTTGCTGAAACCATCAATCGCCTGCCACTGCTCCGCGGCTGCACCGGTGGCCTGGTCCCTCCCTTCGCCGGCCAGCTGGCCGCCACCACCGTCCGTGGCGACGCCGTCGCTGCTGCCGACGTCCAGGCCTCCACCGGGGTGATGCTCGACCGGCAGGCCGGAGAAGTCGTAGCCGGCGGTGCCGGCGCCGTCGTCGACCGTGGGCCGGTGGTTGGTGAGGAGGTCCTGGACCTGCACGTGGTGCGAGTACGCGGCGGCGTGCGGCGGCGCCGGGGCCTGCATCTGGGAGTAGTAGGAGGATGCGTGGTGGTAGTACGGGTGCGGGTGCATGTACGCCATGGCGGCCCTGGCGTGGTCGTGGTGTCCGCCGAGCGGCGGCGGCGACACGGCCAGGTGCCCGCCAGCATCCGCGCCCTGGCTGGTGCTCCCTTCGCCGCCGCCGATCTTGAAGAAGCACTTCTTCTTGAACACGCGGCACACCACCCATCCGTCCTCCTGCACACAGACAATTAATCAGATCGACATGCATATGATCAACACAGAAACCCTAATAATTAATCGACGCGCTCAGATTTAATTTCGCATGCAAATTATTAACGTACGCTGGTGCCGCCCTGGGCGTCGTCGGCGTCCTCAAGGCGATACTCATGCATGATCCAGTCGGTCTTCTGGCCGTGAGGGGCGCGGCCGCGGTAGAAGACGAGAGTCTTTCGCATGCCGATCTTGCGGTAGCTGGTGCGGATGCACTTGTCCCGGCCCGTGGCCTTCCAGAAGCCGGCGGTCGTGGCGCGGTTCGTCCTCGACCCCGTCGGGTACTTGCGGTCCTTGTGGCTGAAAAAGTACCACTCGTTCTGCGGCGCCGACCCGATCCGGCACCTCTCTGGATCCAATTAATTAATCAATGCATACTGTGTTACAACTTAGAAGAAAAACAAAGATATGAACAACTAAGTAAAGAACAAGCTGTAACTTAATTATTACCTTGCAGCTCCCAGGGCTCGATCTTGTTGAGGTCGACTTCCCTGATGACCTCGAGGTCGAACTTCTCGAATCCGACCTTCTTCTTGAGGTAGTACAGCAGCAGCTCCTCGTCGGTGGGGTGGAACCGGAAGCCCGGCGGCACGCCGTTGCTGGATGAGAAGGCCGCCATGCATGCGATTGTCAGCTCGATCGATCCCAAGTCAAGCCGATCAGTTTTTGACGCGGGAGAGGCCTGTAGCGCGTATATATACACGCGTGGGTGTGCGGCCGACCTCAGCTCCGATATATACATGGGCTGCAGGTCGCAGACGCATCGATCGTCAGCACAGGGAGGCAGCTAGCTGTAGGCTGTAGGCAGCAGCAGGCAGCAGCCAGCAGGAGAGGAGGAGGAGGAGGAGGAGGAGGGGTGGTGGTGGGGAGAGTTGACGCCGGCCGCCACGGCGGTGGACGGGGATAAAGTTGGTCGCGTAGGACGCAAGGCACGGCCATGAGCGCGCGCGCGCGGGGGGGAGCTCGCGATCGTCCAGCGGTCAGCTGCATTTTTCTACGCCGTTAACGATCCCGAGGTTCGTTTGTTTAGGGATCGCTTGATTGCTCCCAAAGCAAGTGCTAGCTAGCTTTGGAAGAGCTGCGGCTATCCACTAGTAATATATATGCACTATTACTCTAGAGTACGATTCATACGTGTATATTTTTTTTTCGTATGTAACTGCATGATTAATCCAGAGTGTGGACAGAATTGAAGACTAATTGGATGATCTTTTGATATAGCCGGCGATGATGTTTGTATGTCTCTATAGATATGAAGTGACGATGGTGTGTATTATAAATGATTGTGTATGTTAATCAAGCTGGCTGAAAGTTTGAGATTGCTAGGTCTAGATAACAGTACTGATGTGAGTGATTGGCATCCTTTTTCATGAACATGCTCCTGCACAAGATTTGAGGACTAGATATGAAATAAGCACATAGAGCAAGATCCAATACGCATCATAAATGAATTTGGATTGTGACCTAGTTTAACATGTTAGCGTAGGTGCCTATGTGGCATATATGCATCCATCATATCCATGCATCGCAACCAGATATATATACCATAAGCACATAGCCAGATATATATGTATTCAATATATAGACACAATAGGGGCCATCATTTTGGGACGACAAGTATGCAGGGTTGTCTTAACCAAGTGAAATTGGAAACTTCGTTCTAGTACTCCCGGCGGCCCGGAAATTTCTACATACTACCTGCTTTTCTAAAGCGAACAATCAGTCCAGCAGAGAGCTGAAGATTATTACACCACAGTAGTGAAGTGGGAGAAAGCAGGGGCGAAGGCGGTACTGTCAGTAGAGGGTGTAAATGCACCACCCTAAATTTTAAAAACAGTAGTTTTGGTTTAAATTTCACCATATATGCACCATCCCTTATACAAATATATGCACCCACAAGATAAGTGTACCACTTTTTAATTTACTCTAGCTTCGCCACTGGGAGAAAGTGAGGTTTGCTACTGTGTGTAGTGTGTCTTTAATTTTGCTGTGCGTGAATTGGGTGCAAATCTTGTGGTTGTATATCTGGGGTTACTTGCACACTGGAGGAGGCAAGCTGAGGATGGCTAAATAGGTTACGCAGTCCAACACTTGGAACTCTACAACCCTAACCAACCAGTTTCCCTAGGGATCGAGCACCATGCACACACATGCAGGCAAGGGCACAGTTTCCACTAAACCTTAACAGACTGAGCTTAACTGCAACTGAAGGATTAGTTGACATCCACTAAATTATACTAGCTACTAGCGCTGATGAATTATATATATATATATGCTTCACCAAATTGATCAGAAAGCTATAACTTCTAAATCATTAAATGGAAGGAACTGGGCTTCACCATGCTCCATTCTGCGCAACTCGGGAAATAGACATGCACAGAGAGCTTTCTGCATTAATCTGATGAGAGATCGTTCTGAATTCCAACGCAAAGCTAATTAACGTCATATACATACCTGTCCAATAACTAGAAATCAAACTTGACAGACCTACTAAAAGCGGTTTCGCATTTCCGGCCGGCAGCAATATTATATTTAGCAATGCAACAAAATAAAGAAAAGGAATTAGGAGCCAGTAGTATAGCATGCATATATGAATATATGATTGCTCTAAGCATGAGTTAAGGGCGCTGCATGTGAGGGGTGGGCCACTAATCGAGCCACGACTCGTGGGAAAGTCGTCGTCGTCCACGCATGCATGCATGGTGCATGGACATTGCCCCGGCCGTGCACCTTGAGTGAGGTCTACTGCTCCGCCGTCACCGTGACAACCACCGCGGCGAGGTTCCCGATGATGCATGCATGAGGCCCGGGCGGGCGGGGACTCGTGCGGACGCGGGGCACGCGCTCGATCGCCCAGTCGCGCGCCCGGCTCAGCAGTTGGCTTGTTGCATAGGCAGCACTCCATCGATCGGCCAAAGCTAGCTACTAGGACGACCTCAAGCCGGCAAGGCTCCCCGCCATTCGCGCGCGCTTTGAGTGAGAGCTGGGCGAAGCTTGGGCTCTGTCCAAATGATTAGGGGGAGCCTTGTTGCCTGGAGTTTACTGACCTCAAGTGCTCTGAGATTGTTACCGTACGTACCGGCCACCTCGACCTCAGAAAGGAACCAGCCGGGTTATGGTGGCTGGTCTCAGCTTGCTTCTTGTGCCACTTGGGTTGCTTGCTTGCTGCCCCTGGTAATCTCGTGTGTCTGGTGAAACATACTTGCCATGAAAACTTGTGCCTCCAGGCTCCAGGCTCCAGGGCCCCGCCCTCAGTTTTAAACTTGCTATAGTTTGGAAGAAGGTGTCAATGCATGGATGCATGCTTCAGGTATCTGCTCTGTTAGTCAAGACAGCAAGCTACCCATAGGAGAATCTGAGTGCAACCAACACTTCAGAGATTTTTTTTACGGCTGATGTTATCCCCTCCCTCCAAAAATACAAGGGATTCTAGGAGTTTTTTAGGATATATTAAGCTAGAGGAAAAGATGCATATATATACCCCTAAGGCCCTAACTTCTTTTTTTGAGAAGCCCCTCTCCTTTTTGCGCACATCATAATTTTAGATAAGGCCCCTCTGCTGATTCCTTAGACACTGATGCATGTATGGTTGGGGTTTCATTTCAAAAAAACAGATGCTCCTAAGCAAAACTTTGGGGGTTTTATCCTGTATCCCATTTTTAAGTGTTTGACTTGTACATCATTTTTCAAGTTGGCATGTTCTTTAAGTGTTTAACAAAATTGTTAAATAATGATCTCTAAAAAGTTCACTGAGGAATTAACTTATAACCCTACACTATTAGGATCCTAAATTTTGAGGGCCAAGAATTTGCTTGAGTGTTAGAGTAAAACCGCCAAGAAAAATATAGTTTCCTTGGTTGTGTACATCGACCTCTAAGAAAACATATATTTTTTGGAGGTTAAAGTAAACCACCAAGAAATATGGGTGTTTCTTTGTCTTTTTATAATCACCTCCAAGGAAATGACATATATTCCTTGAGTGTTATTATAAATAACCAAAGAAATTACTATTTCCTTGAGTGTTGTTCATAACCGCCAAGAAAGTTATTTGGCGGGTGTCCCCTTGAGAAAACTATTTTCGTGGTTGTAACATTTTCTTTGGCCCCTCGGCAAATTAAGTATGGCCCTAGTTTACTTGGCGGCGAGCATCCAAGAAAATCATCCTTGAGTGCTAAAACTACTAAGGAAACTTATTTCCCTTGTCTTCTATCCTTGAGTGTGTTTGCTTGATGGTTTGTCGTCAAAAAATTATTTTTTAATGGTTTAACCCCCTTTCTTGGTGGTTTTTCACTATTACAAAAAACTTTTACAAGGCGTCTTGATTTAGCCCTCAGAGGCGGTTGGGCCAGCTACCCGCCTCGGTTAATGCATAGGCGGTCGCTTTTGATTAACCGAGGCAGTTATTATAACATAACCGTCTCGGTTAATAGACATTTACTGAGGGGGCATCCTAACGCAACCGTCTCGGTAAATCATTAACCGAGGCGAGCATTCTAATTCTACCCGCTTCGGTAAATCAAGCCCAGCCCACCAGCCCACACAGCCCATTCCCAGCTCCAATATATAAACAAAACAAGTAGGAAACCCTAACTCCCTCACTCCCCTCTCTCAGACCTGCAATCTTCCTGACCACCGAGTTGCAACTCAGCGGCGCCCCTCCCCCCCTCCTCGGGACCTCCCTCTCCCCCCATCTCTCGACGGCGAGGCTCCAGCATCGGGCTCGCGCGCCCAGGCGGCTGGCGCCGCGTGCTCCGACAGTGGGCACGGGCGCCTCGGCGGCGGGTGCCGCATGCCCTGTAGCGAGTGGGCCGCACACCATGGTGGCTAAATGGTTGCGCGGCCCGGCCTCCTTCCCTCCCTCCCTCATCCATGGTGGTGCAGATCTGGTGGAGAGGACACCTCTAGTTACGGTGGGATCCAGCTGCAGGAGCAGTGAGGCTAGGCTCTCTCTCGGCGGTGGTGTTCGGTGGGATTTGGCGACGACGCGCAGGGAGTTTAGATCCGGCGACGACTCTTTATTCTTCATCCCCGAACAGCGTGGATCTGGCTTCCGTGATGGCGATGGCGGTGACATTGGGTTGGCGGGCCTATTGATGGGCTCAGCGGGCTCATCGATGGGCTCGCTGGATTTGTTTTTTTGTTTTTTATTTTATTAACCGTGGCGGACATTCAAAACGCCTTGGAAAAAGTTCGATTTACCGTGACCTTTGATCCGAGGCATTTTGTTTGCCCGTCTTGGTTAATCTAAAAGTAAAACGCCCGCCTCAGTTAAAATTATTGTAGTAGTGTTTGGCACTCAAAAGGAAATTTAGGATTGTGGTAGTGCTAGTTTTAATCCTTTTTTACTATTTTCCTTCAACAACTTTTATACCAAATCTTACCAAAAGTTGTTTATAGAAGTTTGACTAGAGTTTTGTGCTCTTAATCATTGTTTACTTGTGTCACATACTTACATGTGTTGTCACTATTAAGAAAGGTTTTGTATACATAAAGTCTCGTAAACATCATCATCATTAAGAAATGTTAGTGTTTATGAGATGCACATGGAATGTCTTTGGTTAACACCTATGCTGTTACATGTGTTTTCACAATTTTCACAGTTGGTAATGTATTTACATACAAGTTAATTTAAATGCTAAAGTGCACATGGACCTAGAGTTTTGGTTTATTAATGATAAACAATTTAGGGACTAATGTTATCTATGAGTTTGTGGAGATGTTTTAGTCACAAAAGTTGAATATCGATGCTTAATGATCTCTCAAATTTTAAAGGAATCATGTAACTCAAATCGGTTTTATTCTTTTTGTATTCTGAAAATTAGTTTACAAGACGCCGCTCCAAGCTCCAAACTGAGACAACGAAGCAAACGGAAGCGGAAATGACGAGGAGGATATTTCGATAGACTTTGGACATGATAAATGAGGTGCGCTCTTCCAAAAATCTTAACAGTAACTATTGACAAATGGGACCACATGTCAGCGAAAGAAAAAGAAGAGCATATGAATAGACCAACGAGATCAACAGAATCAAAGATCCAAACCGCCCAAAAATCGATCGATCACACGAGCGCATAGGAATACCCGAGCACAAGATAGCTTTTCCAAGGAGATATGTAGGCAACTCTCAACCCTCTAGCTAACAGCATGCAGGTGCTGCAATTACATCCTAGCGTTTGACAGACCTTGATGGCAGATCGGTCCTTCAGTTTCAGCTTTTGTTCGAGTCATATGAAATTGGGAGTGCCCATGTGAGGCTGGACACCAGTGGGATGCTTCACAAATGGACGGCTAGATGATGTAGAGTCACATGATCTAACGAATGTAAATTTCAGATGACATGGCTCACTGTAGATGCAGCTTTATAAAAAAAAACGATTGCTAGTGGCCTCCATCTATATATAGGTATATAGGATTAGGGCCCTGGTACTCTGATATGCAACGAATAATGATAAGTTGAATTAGGATAACTCAGCATTGATGATCTAAAGCTTTCAACAAAATAGAATGTGACATTGTATTATAGTTCCATTGGTTCCCAATTTTTTACAATTTGGCCTTTTTTTTAAAAAAAAGTTCATAATTGGACCCCTGAAAAACTTAAGTGCAGAAATGGACCCAGGACTCGGCGCCATGCATCATGGCGTCGAGGTATCACGTCTCGGCGCCATGGATCACGGCGCCGAGCTCCCTGGGCCAAGCCAGCGTGGATTTTGCGTGGCGGCTTGTGTGGCAAAAAAAAGAAAAAAAAACCAGTCGGCGCCAGAGATCACGGCGCCGAGCTCGGCGCCACGAATCTCGGCGCCGAGCTCGGCGCCACAGATCTCGGCGCCGAGGTCCTTTCCAAAACGGCCGACCTCTTTCTCTCTGCTTCCTCTCTCCTCGCGCAGCGCTCTGCTCCTGCTCCCGCACAGCTCGCCTCGCCGCGCGCCCCGCGCTGCTCCTCCTCCGCCGCGCACCTCGCCGCGCGCCTCGCCGCTCTCGCCGCGCGCCGCGCGTGCCCCGGCCGGCCGCCCCGCGCAGCGCTGCGCGCCCCGCAGACCCCGCGCAGCTCGCCACGCCGCCCCGCGCACCGCGTGGCCCGCGGCGCCTCCTCAACCGCGGCGTGGCCG
>Ga0182004_10001391_pt1 | contig 17607 bp, 14 predicted proteins | sample Sormic07211540_1_FD_120479 | JGI IMG/M metagenome (GOLD analysis project Ga0182004, IMG submission 120479) | Endophyte microbial communities from Sorghum bicolor roots, Mead, Nebraska, USA - 072115-40_1 MetaG | ecosystem: Host-associated > Plants > Roots > Unclassified | place: USA: Nebraska...
ATATACTCATAAATACTTAACTCTACATACAAAAGCAATATTCATATACAATAATTTTAATTCATATAAATGTATAAATACCTTAAAAATCATTGCATGGTTTATTGGTTTGCATACTTGGGGGTGGGGCCCTGTCTGGTTGGGGGCCCAGGGCGGCCGCCCCGCTTGCCCGCCTCCAGGGCCGGGCCTGCCTAGCCCTAGTGATGAATGTTTTCAGCCTTTATAAACCCGTGGGTCCTTAATTCTCTGCTTCGAGAAATAAGGTCTTATTTAGTTTCAAAAAAAAATTGTAAATTTTTTTTAGATTTCTCGTCACACAAATCTTGCAACGTATGCATGAAGTATTAAATATAGATAAAAATAATAACTAATTGCATAGTTTATCTGTAATTCACGAGACAAATCTTTTAAGCCTAGTTAGTACATAATTAGACGTCAAATACAAATAAAAATGCTACAATGTCTATTTTATAAAAAAAAATGGAAATAAACAAAGCCTAAGGAAGGAATGCAGTAGCACCTCTTTTGAACGTCAAACACGGCAGGCACTGGGAAACCAATCATCAGACAGAGAATCAGACGAAAAGACTTCCTGGAATTAAACACCTGGAGGTCCACATTTGCCAAGCGTGTTTACATTACATGCTCCACCAGGCATCAGGCATCTACGAACACACAGCAAGTGGGATCAGCAACAATAGCTCCACGGATCCACCAGCCGCCGCTCGCCCGCCACAATGCAGCAGCAGGGGGCAGCAGCATAAAACTTGCTTCAGAACAAGACCTAAACCTGTACAGATACAGACAGGGGGAAGGAGAGAGCCTGTCTTGGCTGTCATGCTCCCGAGCCACCAGAGACGGAGTGGATCATCGGCAACACAGCCACAGAGCACACGGCTGCTCCTCTACATACTTTGGTGGGTGACTGACAGCAGCCGGCCCTCTGAATGTGGTGTGTGCGCTACAGCAACCCTAGCTAGGGTTTGACAAGGAGCCAGCGAAAGGAGGAGACTGGTGTGATGGCCATTGGATCCTCTCTGGTGGGCAGGGAGCAGGTGCAGGATGCGCGATGAACGTTGGCATGTCTTGCCCTGGCATCAGAACTGAGACGCCTTTGGGGTAAACAGGTATCTGCAAGCATCACCAACAAAGTGGTCAAGGAGAATGTCTCAAGTGAGCTCACTGTGGCCAATGTGAAAAATAAAAGGCACGGTATATTTCCATGGAAGCATGATACATTTTAGTAGAAACAAACATGCGAGATATTTTCAAGGAACTGAAATGTGAAATCATGATATTTTTCATACAAGAGAAAATGCTAATTTCATGATAATGAAGTCGAGTGGCTTCCATTTTTCACAAAAGGTTCTTGTGTAAACTGGCAAAAACAACAAGATCAATGTATAGGGCCTATAGATGATATGGGTTTCCTGCAGTTGGTAGTTTCGCTTCCATTTTACATAGATGAGTTCTGCAGTTGCACAATAGATGATATGGGTTTCCTGCACTTGGTAGTTTCGCTATGTCAGGAGAAAACCAGGTCTACAAGAGGCTCTCAATCCTACTTGTAATCACTATAGTTAAATAGGAAAAATGGTACAGGCCAGATCCCCTAGTCTCCTGCAACATAGTTTAGCATTTAGATTTTTCACAACCTCCCCCAGTTAACACTAAAAGTCGATCCTGTGCACTAGTAAGCAGGAACTAATGCTGAACATGAGTTGGATACAGGTAGTTGTACTGTCCACTTTTGGGTACAGCTTGTCAATTGAGTGTGCTAGTTTGCTTACAAATTACAATTAATGTTCTTTTTCACCGCTGATACACTAGAACACAAGATGGTGTTAGCAAGCAGTTAGTGCAAAATTTTCATGAGTTATCACGTGTACTGCATAGTGCATACTTGTACATTACATTGTCTGAACTCTGCATAGAAAAGCAACAGACCTGAAACTGAAAATAAGGACAATGGATCTATCTGCTAGCCAGCTTCTACAGTAAACTAAAATGGATATTTCAGTAGTTGGATTGGGAAAGTTCTAATTTTTCAAATTGTTAGAAGAACGTAATTTATATTTGTGGTTTGGTACACCTCTCACATGAGCAAATGTTTTTTTGTTATCTCCATGGTCTAACCCACCACTCCAACAGTAACTAAGTTCAACTGCTGAAACATCTTTTCCTAAAAAAAAGACAGACAAAACTGGTGAGCCATCGTAATAACAAGATGCTCCACATTACTAACAACTTTCAAGCAGCAAAAATGATGACTGCACCTGGGACCTTGTGTAGTTGTGGTCCTGTGGACAACCAGGGTTGCAATTCCTAAAATACACTGGGACCAAATTTTGGTGTGGCTGCAGACAAGGATGGGCCCTTGTCTGTTTGCTGCTGTCAGCCAAATTTCCCTCTCAATTCCATAACCCATGTTCTCCTTTCTGAAGGATTATAGGCCCCAATCTTTTATGGCTCATTCGCTATATATTCCTTTAGAGAAATATGAAGATTCTTGTGACCAAGTATACAGATGCATTAACTGAACTTAGCCATAGGATAAAAATTGGGGAAGATAGAGGGAATGGCATTCAAGGATAGATGCTAAATCGAACATTCTTGGTGCCTTTATCTACTCTAACTTCTCACGGCACAGAACAAGTACTTCTCCCCCACTTTCCAGAGACCAGTATAAATGGTCGCGCTACCAAAAAAATTAGTAAGAACAAAATTTCTAAAAAAGTATTGATGCAAAAGCAGAGTATGTACTTTTTTTTAGATAAAGAGCAGAGTATGTACATGATGGGCATATATGAAGTTGAAGCAATCAACAATGGCATGCCCACTAAAATAATTAAACGATATGTCCTGGTCTCTCGGATTACATCAGTCCTAGTAGACCTCAAGTGCAAATCTGAACAACAGCTTCTATGTTTTGACAACACCAAAACGTCTACTAGAATGTGAATATCAGATAAAAAAATAGCTTCCTTTGCCTTTTTTTTTAATATGCAAAAAATGCATGATCTTTCCCTGTACACAGACAAACACATAGTATTATGCGTCGAATCATAATAGGGTGGTACTAATTTCTGACGAGACTGCAGTTGCACGATCTCTTTAACGGCCAATTATTTAACAGCTAGAGGGAAGACATCATTGCATTTTCATCTTCCTCGCGCTGGGAGTAGATGCCTTCGCTCCACTCCACTCCACCGCTGCATTACTATGTTCGAGCATACTAGCAGAGACTGGAGAACGACAAGAACGGGGTCCGACAAGATTCGCAATCAGGTCCATCAGATGCGCAGGCACACAGAGAGTAGCGAAAAGCAAGTCACGCGAGAACAGAAAGCTGAGGGAAAAAAGGCTAGGGCGTCGGAATCATTAAAGCGTGGCGCCATGGATGGGCGGGAGACGAGGAGAGCGTGCGGGAACAGTATGCTGTAGAAGCCAGTACCTCGAGGGGCGCGTGGCCTTGGAGCTTCCTCGACGCCTCGAGATCCGCGCCGGGGCCGGCGCCGCGCTCGCCGCCGCGGCCGAGGAAGAGGCGGAGGCGGCGGAGGATCCCCCGGGGCGGCGCGTGCCCGTTCCCGTGCCCGGGCGCGTGTGCCGGGGGCCGGAGGAAGTGCTCGAGGATGGCCATGGCGAGGAACATGGACACGAGGATGGCGGTGGCCACGAACCCGAACGACACCGCGCTCACGCCGCTGTCTAGCTGCCGCCACCGCATCTCCTCCGCCGCAGCGGCCGCGGCCGCGGCAGCAGCAGCAGCCGCCCTCGCCCCTTGCACAGCCACCGGGGCCATCGCAGGCCCGCGCGCCACGGCAGCCATTCTTGTCCCCGTCTCCAGCGACGCCCGTCACGGCCCGCGACGCGCCATTGCTGGCCTCCCTTCGCTAGCAGTGGAGAGAGGTGTGGAGTGGCTTTGGCTTCCGAAACCGAAAGCTTTATGGAGTTCCTGGCTTTCTCTCTGCCGCGTCGTCGCGCGCGTCGCGTGAGTCAGCGGGGGTGTGGGAGAGGATTACAGGAGAGGGGGCTGCGTGCGAGGAGGAGGGAAGGGCCCGGGGCCGGGCACGGGATACACGACGCGTCCCTTTTCCGCTGCGGTGCTCAGCAGCAAAGCGAGAGGTCCTTTTGGAGGAGTAGTAGTAGTACAAGGCAGGGCAAGGGGCATGGAAGGCATTTCGTCGCGACGGTGATGCGCAGAGGTTTTGGAAGATGACAGGGACAGGGTCTCGCGCCGCGCGGAGGTTTTCATCGGCCGGGGCCCGGGGCGCGGCCGCTGCTCGGCGTCTCGGCTCCGATGTGTTTTCTCTCTGGTGCCAGAATTGCCCCTAATCTCGTCAGGGTTCGAGCATGGCCTCAGTGCTAGCTGTATTCTCCGAGTACTCGTTACACGAACCAACAGTACTATAAACCCTGAAACAGTGGCATGCTCGCCTCCCACGAAAGAAAATGAACCCACAGACTGGTTGATCTCTTCTCTCGACCCTAACTGCAGTTAATCTCACTAGTCGCTGGAACCTGGAAGGCTCGTCCCGTGACCGTAATCCCGATGAACATGGCAAAAGGTTCAGTTCACGGCACCAGCGGCTTGCGAAGTTTGGCAATAACCGTTATCACTTTTAATCCATGGCTCAAAAGTGTGTGCCATTATTATCTGGAGTATTATGTTATCATTAGTGTAGATGAAGAGTTGTACTTGAAGTTAAAAGAAGACGAGGACGAGGATCGACATATAAGCTTGAATATAAAAAGCACACACATGTTATTTACTCCCTCTGTGATTTTACTTACATATTTCGACATAGTGTATATCTAAGTGCCTAGCAAAGCTTACGTATCTATAAAAATCAAAACATCTTATGATTTTGAATGAAGGAAGGACAAATTAGTCTTTGGCGTGCTCAAATAAGGCCCTGTTTAGTTTGTCCCCTAAAATTTTTTCATCCATCCCATTGAATCTTTAGACACATGCATGGAACATTAAATGTACATAAAAAATAAACTAATTACACAGTTTGGTTCAAAATCACGAGACGAATCTTTTAAGCTTAGTTACTCCATGATTAGCCTTAAGTGCTACAGTAGCCCACATGTGCTAATGACAGATTAATTATGCTTAATAGATTTGTCATGCAGTTTTCTGACGAGCTATGTAATTTGTTTTTTCATTCGTTTCTAAAAACTCCTCCCGACATCCTTCCGACACATCCGATGTGACACCCAAAAATTTTTTATCAGCAATCTAAACGGGGCCTAATTGTATTTGATACAGATGGCACATCAATGTTTAAAATAAGTTGTATAGTTTTTCCATACAAAACCCGTATTTTTCATAATTTCATTAGTGTAAATTCACCTCTCATAAAAACTAGCTTGGATTTGGTGAGAAAAGCTACTTAGCTCTATCCATGTATTATGGTATGGTTTGGGAGGCTATGGCTCTAGTCCGGTCTATGCAATGCAACAAAGGAGGAGTTGTTTTTCTCTCTTCTCAAACTGATCTAGGAGTAGACGAAGCCACTATAAGGCTTCAACTTCAACTCTGACATTCTTCTGCGGATGAGCTAGACCAAACACATTATGAAGAGAAACTGTTTTCTAGTGAACAACATAAGAGCTAGAGCCAGAGTTGTTTTTGTTTTTTCTCGAGGTGGAGCTGCAATTGGTTTTCCTCGAGTGCTATCTCCTCGACTCCGCCGAAGAAGCAATATTAAGGAGGAGTCATGCCAAACAAATGCTATTTTTAGTCTCACCGGCTCCAACTCCTTTGTGCACCATGGCAAAGAGGCGGAACCTTCTGTAACCATAATAAACAGAGTCCATATTATTTCTCTTTCTAATGTTTTGTTTGCTCGGCATCACTTAAAATGGTCCCGATTGGATTATATATCTAAAGAACTTTCACTAGCCTTTACGTGATCTAGATAGAGCCATAGCTTTCAGAAACAGCTTTTTAACAATCTCTAGACAACTTCACATTTCATCTCTCCTGGCTTTTAACATCCACGATCCGTAGAGAGATTTAACAATATTTAGCCGATCCATTCAGGCTGGCTTTGGCTATTGGACCATATTCGAAGGGGGGAAATAAAACCTCGTATGTTGTAACATTCATATTCATGAATATTACTTATATAATATATGAGATATTAACATTTAAGTGTGACGTTGAAGGCTATGTGCCTATGTCGAGTCAAGCAATACCTTATATAAACAGGATATATAAACAGAGTTTATGATACAATACTCCCCGTGTTTACAGTATCTGAAAGAATCTTCAGAGAAAGAGACCCGCGTAGCATGGGAGGATGCAATGCAAAACGTAATTGGGTTAGTTGACCCTTTGACAGTACTTGAATGAATCTTCGTCATAGGAAAGATACACACATGACTGTAAGGTGTAAACATTGGCTATCTAATGGCTGTGTAGCTATAGCTATACCGTAGTGTACGTGCTACGCAGAGCATCTGTTGAGGTTTCCTTGGACAGTCAACAAGCCGAACGCGGATGGCAACAAGAGCTCCAGATCTCTGCAGGCTGCAGGCCACCTGGCAGATAAATGCCCCCTTCGATTAGTAGTAGTATCAGCATCACCAAACAAAGTGGTCTAATGAACCTTATCGTGACACATGAGGACGTATAATAAAATCTAAACAAATGAGCGTCTCCCTCGCGCCACTTCCACTGATTAACAAGGCTCGAAACGAAGCACACAGCCCGGGACGAGTCATCCGATCGGAGCCAGGACAAGCATATCCTTCCCACACCTGTCACTCTAACAAAAGGAAAGTGTCATTTGGCCGCCCGCCCACCTGACCCGATCACGCACTTCGCTGCATGCGGCTGCTGGCTCGATGCATGGCGTAAAAAGGGACTCCGTTTTCCGTCAGCTACGTCAAACGAGTGGGACAAAAACTTTGGAAGCAGCTTTGCGACTTTGAGAGTCCTACTACGACAAGGAAAGGAGGTGAGAAAAGGGCCCGCGCACCAAGGGAGGAAGAGGATCGATGCTCGCGAAAACGGCAAAAGTAATCTCAGAGGCTCGTTGTCCAAATGAGCGGCGCTACGGGACTTGTTTGTTGTTCAGTTGTTCAGAGGCTGTCCCGCTCGATCTTGCCTGTGAATCTGTGATTGTCCGGCGTCGCTTAGCAGCTAGCACCACAAGCGAATAAAGTTACCGGGTCATGTTTGATCCGGTATTTTGACATCGAAGAGACGCTGCCTGTGCACTGCACAACAGCACACGTAACACCACCGTTTTGGACGATCATCCAAGTCAACAAAACGGTAAATATACAGTGACATGTGCGTGCTTAATCTGTCTTGGTTCGTCGAACGCGAACCCACCCCAGGAGCATACGTATATGATAGGAGATTAGGAAATAACGATCCACGGTCCTCGATCTTCTGCCATCGTTCCACAGCTCGGTCGTCCTCCGTAGAAAAATGTTGGTGCCGAGCACACTAGTTTAAGGGCGGCGGTACGCAGGACGGGGAGCATCCCTCGTGCAGATCAGTAGCTGCTCCATAAATCCCGCGGGCTCGGTACACGCATCCCCAACTGGCATGGCCTGGCCGTGGCCGGGCTACCTGTTACTTGTATGTATTTCCGAGTTACCGAGTCCTAGCAATAAAGAGTAAAGCTTGATGCTTTTGGAAAGAGAGGTTAGAGGACGTGTAGTGGCGGTCGTTAGTACCGTTTGGATTGATTTGATGGAGATCGTCCGTGAGCGCGTGACGTGACAGCCGGACTCACCGCCTAATCAAAAAGCCGAGCAACAAGCCTAGAGCAGTGATTATCTGATTGGACATGGGGATTAACCGATTAACAGTTGACGAGAGGTGCAGGGGAGCGTGGCGATCCAGGTTGGACGCGCGTGTGAGAGTGATGGCCATGCGTGAGCCCTGCCGCTGCGCCCCTCTGCCCTTGCCGGTGCCAGGTGGAGACGGCGTGGTCGATCGGGGAACCAGGGGGCAGGCGGGGTGCCGCGGCAAGCGGCATGGAGGCAGGCAGCCACCCGCCGCTCGGAGTGGGGGTGTCGGGCGCAACGCCGTGCCGGTGGTTTCATGGGCAGCGCAGGCCATGGCAGTCTGTCTGCTTGGCGCCGCCCTGCGCCTGCGCGTCCACCCCCGGGGCCCCCGTTCCCAGTCCAGGGTCCGTGTTCCTGGCTCAGGACCAGATCGAGTTCCCTTGTTGCGGTCATACCATACGAGCCCAGCGGATGGCCTAGTCAAGAGCTTGGGCCGAGTACGCAACATTCTGACGGAGAAAGAGAAAGTCAGGCCCGTATCGGAGAACACCATGTTTTTTATTTTTGGAAATAGGAGTACAGACCAACATGGGCCTTTTTTAGTTCTAAAAAATTTTACAAAATAGAAATAATAACACTTTCGTTTGTATTTAATAAATATTATTTAATCATGAACTAACTAGGCTCAAAAGATTCGTCTCGTCAATTCCGACCAAACTGTGCAATTAGTTTTTATTTTCGTCTATATTTAATACTTAATGCATGCGTCTAAAGATTTGATGTGACGGAGAATCTGAAAAATTTTGCAAAAATTTTTAGGAACTAAACAAGGCCATGATATAAACCGTGTCGGCTTCCGAACTAGAAATAGAAGTCGAACACCGCCACGACGGCGACGTCAGCAATGGCCGCTTCCAATCCGTGCACGCACGGCACGGATCATAAAATAACTGCCCTCAGAGTCTCAGACACAAACGGACGGGACACACGAAAGGCCGCATCGTTTCCCACTGCTTCCATCAAACTCCGCTGCGGTCGGGTCGAGCCGTCAAGCCATCTCGGCAGGATGGCGAAGCGATCGGTATCCGGATCCCAGATACCTTCCCGTCGGTCGAGACGGCGATTGAGTGCCCTTCTCGATGCACCCGTCCCTGCTCAGCCGCCGCCCAGACACCATCCTGGTCTGCTAAACTCCCGTGGGGGATAAAACGCGGGCGCACCGAAGCTCCCGCCAGGTGTGTGCATTTACACAGTTGCAATCCTGTTTCTTTAACAAAAAAATTATTAAAACTCTAATCCGTTCAGTAGCAATCCTGCCTTTTCTTTTTCTATCTATAAAACGCTAGTAATAACTAATCCGTTCAGTAGCAGCGAAAGAAGGGACTGGGCGAACCTTGGAGATGGACCGGCGGGCCTAATCGCGGAGCTCATCCTAGCAAAAGACGTGGCTGACTACGTCCGCTTCCGCGCGGCGTGCCGCGCGTGGCGGCGGTGCTCGCCAGATCCGCGATCGCAGCGCTGCTTTGGTGATAGCCGCTACCACCCCCCGCAGTGGATCATGCTCGACAAGGCCGCGGCGCCCCACCGCTGCCGCCGCTTCCTCAACCTCGCCACCGGCGAGTGTATCCGGATGCACCTTCCAGAGCTGGAGGAGCACGCGTTGCTCGCGCTCACCCCCGAGGGCCTCATCCTGCTGCTCGACGAGCCCACCCGTGTTGTCCGCCTGCTTAACCCGCTCACGCGCCAGCTCACGGATCTGCCGCCGGTGACCGCGCTGCTGAAACCGGAGTGGCACCTAGAGAGGAATCTAGGAAAGATTATCAAGGTCCATGGTGCCGGCATCGTCGATGCCTCCATGGTGGCTGTCAGCTTTGGTTGTCCCAGAGTGCTCGTCGTCGCTAAGCCCAGAGACGAGCGCTGGACCTTGGTTGACAGCAGCAGACGTTTCTTCAGATCGGTTTTACCGTTCGCAGGTCGCTTCTATTGTGCCACCCGTGGGGGCATCGAGGTTCTGAACGCCAGCACGGATCATCAGGTGTCGCCGAGGCTGCTCATGGCCGTCGACTGGAGCAGGTCATTACATGTCTCTGAGATCATGAACGATAGTCTTCACCTGGTGGATAACGCCGGAGAGTTGATGCTGGGGCACCGCATGTTGCGATGCACCCGTATTGATAACTACGAGAGGAGGTGGGGGGCGTACAAGGTGGATTTGGACGCCGGTGTCCTGGTTCCGGCCAAAAGTCTCTGTGGGCGGGCAGTGTTCGTGGGCGCCCGCCGCACGATCTCTGTGTCGGTGGACGTCTTTGATATCGCCGCTGATACTCTATATTTTGGGTATGAGTGTGGTGGTGACACATACAATCTTAGGAGCGGAGAAGCCACTTACTACCGCGATGTTATTATGGAATCTTGCGATTGCGATGAAACTGACGGACCTTGCAACCACAACATGGACTATGAATGGCAGGGACCTTCGGATATCGTGAGCTGCCTATGCGACTGTATTCAAGGTATAGGCAAGGAACTTGCCTGAGCGACGATGCACGCTCAATTGTGTGGTGTTCTGTCTAGTGGTCAGGGCATTATATTCTGCATCGGTTATTTGGCGCGAAGCCAAGAATGAAGGACATTTTGGCCTTGTTTAGTTCAAAAAAATTTCAAGATTCCCTGTCACATCGAATCTTACGGCACATGCATAGGGTATTAAATTTAGACGAAAACAAAACTGATTACACAGTTTGCTCGTAAATCGCGAGATGAATCTTTTGACCCTAATTAGTCTATGACTGGACAATATTTGTCAGAAACAAACGAAAGTGCTACAGTACCCAAAATCCAAAATTTTTGCTAACTAAACAAGGCCTTTGTCTGTAGGGATCAGTTTTTTTTTTACCGTATGGCTTTCACTGTATACGTACGTGCGCTTTAATCGTACGGCATAGGGTGTTTTACCATGGGTTCTTGTATTAGTTTCAGTTACTTTCGCCTCCGTCGGAGGGTTTTGGATGGTCTGTCAGTGTGTCCTGTCCCACCGTTGCCTTCGCCTATGTTCTTAAATTGTGATGATGTTCTGTGATACTACTGTAGTATACCGTATGTTTTTCAGACAGTTCTCAGTGGTGACCAATAATGGCTGTTTGGAAGCCTAAAGTTTCTTCGGATTGTAAGCTGGAAAATCTGTTGACATGAATGGTTAGCACGCTAAAATCACAGCCGGTTTGGTCTAGGGCTGTTGTACAAGACGTGTGATGGTCTGCATAATACAGAATTAGATGGTTTTGGCGTTTCCGCGTTTCTCTCCATTTCCGATTGTCGTAATGGAAATGGAACCCCGCTCAAAAAATTGAAAAAAAAGATCCATCACATATGTCATGTTTTGATAAATATATAGAGAAGTCGTTGAAGAGTCAAAAGATATAAAAACATTTTTTATGAAAAAAGGTTCCACAAGAGATGATTTAGAGGGAGAGTCAAAAGATATGAAAACATTTTTTATTAAAAAAAGTTTTACAAGAAATGATTCAGAGAGTTTTAGAAAGAGTCTCGAAGATTGTGGTAAGAGCATCTCCAATAGTTCTTTTTTGAAATCTCCAATAGTTCTTTTTCGAAAGGTCACAAAAAGATTTTTGCCAGATTTTTATTAGATGGGTAAATAAAAAAGAAAAAGAATTATAGCGTTATAAAGGAGGACAAGCTCGCCATTGCCACCACTCTACTGCCCAACTAGCACTCCCACTACCCTGTACCTCAGTAAGACGCAAGAGAGAGAAAGGAGGGAAAAAAATAAGAAGGTATACTGTAGCATTTTCGTTTTTATTTAGCAAATATTGTCCAGTTATGGACTAACTAAGTTTAAAAGATTCATCTCGTGATTTACAGGCAAACTGTACAATTAGTTTTTTTTCGTCTATATTTAATGCTTTATGCATATACCATTAATTTTTTTTTTTGTTTTTGGTGTGAACTAAACAAAGCCTAAGACTACTAACTCTAATACAGCTACTATTGTGGTTGTTGATTTGTCTGCAGAAGATCTTGACGCTAGTTGGTAATGCTCCACTTCTTCCTTGCAAAGAAAGTCACCTCCTCGGGTTGTAAACTTTTATTCTGAAAAGTTCATATGTTCCTCTCTTTTCATATGTTACACCAAATGTAAATTTTGACTCTGTCGAATGTTCTCTTTGGGATTTGTCGCTCTTTGTCGCCGCCTTGTTCATTTGGCTGATAAGCCATGACAGAAAGTATTGTTGGCTGATTTGTTGTGAGAGAAAACACTGATAATGGCTAGCAGATTCGGCTGATAAGCTTAAGCGAATAAGACCCTCAAAATATTAACTCATAAATCAATGATTTTTTTCAATTGGCTAAAAAAAAATATGAGGAGCACATTTATTAGGTTCGTTCAACAGTTTTGGTAGACCCAAGAGTTTCCAAAATGTACTCCCGATCTCAGTTTTTTTAGCAAGGTTGGAAAAAATCAGCTCCCCAACAACTCCCTATATGAACTCTCAATCTTTCCGCACTTGCCCGGGAAATAGACGCATACGTATCGATGCGCTAATTTGGAGGTGAAAGAATATGGAGACCTATGAGAAGTAGGACACGGTTCCTAATGCAAATGCATAGGAGAGAAAAAAAAAAGCTGATAACGATGATTTAAAAATAGTTCAGGATTCCTGAAGTTATCTTCTATATTTTAGGAGCGAGATTTTAGAAACTATCAGAGGAAGCTAATAAATATGCTTCCAATTTTTTTAGCCACTTGGGAAACACACAAATTAGAGCATATCTAATAGGTTCTAAAAAATCAATTGGTATATCAATGTGGTCGTGGGGCTCGAGCCCCACGGTGGGCGCCAAATGTTGGGTGAAAGTTTTCAAACTCCACAAATGATCACACAAACATTTCAAATTGAACACAGGAAGTAAATCGTATTTCAATTCTGAGTCCATACTTTAACATGTCAGTGGGGGTATTTATAGCCCCCCCCCCCCAACTTCGCTTTCTATACTAAATAACTATTTTGCCCTTAACACAAATGATTACAACACTTTGTTCGGGCAAAAGCGAAATTGTTTTTTTCCACATCTAGTCTTTAACTCTTCAACTTTGATCTTCAAGTCTTCAGGCAATTTTGTGATCTTGACTTAGTCGACTTTTGTTGTCAATAAACTAGCGAAGCTAAACTACTGTCTTCGCTTCACTTTGTTGATTTCACTTTCTGGAAGCGGAGATGAAATCTTCTAAGCGAAGTCGAACATGTTAGCGAAGCCAAATTTCCATCTTCGATATACTCACATTCCTGCAAGAAAACTTGTGATAGAAATTAGAAAGTTAATCTTTAAAATTCTTAACTCTAAAGTTTGGGACTGCTTTTCATGATTAAGTTTAATTCCCAACAATGAGTTTTCCAAGTTGCTAAAAGAGTTGGGAGCATATTTGTTGAGTTTCTCTAACAGTTTTCAAAATCTCGCTCAACCAATTTTGTATCAGGAATTCCGAATTATTTCCAAATCACACTAACCACTTACTTTCTTTCTCTTGCACATTTGTATTGGAAACCTTGTTTTACTCTTTACTCTTCCCTACCTCCTTTCACCTCTACAATCAATATGAGCACTTATATTTCCGCATGATTGGGCTTTTTTTTAGCATTCCGAAGGGTAGGGAGATTGAGCCAGGCAGAACTCCTAGTAAAAAAATACTAGATCCTTCCACTTAGGCCTTGTTCAGTTCTAATTTTTTTTGAATTTCGACACTGTACTACTTTTGTTTTTATTTGACAAACATTGTTCAATCATGGAGTAACTAGTCTTAAAAGATTCGTCTCGCGATTTACAGATGAATTGTGCAATTAGTTTTTGTTTTTATGTATATTTAATGCACCATGCATGTGCCGCAAGATTCGATGTGATGGAGAATCTTGAAAATTTTTTAGAACTAAATAAGGCCTTAGATGAAAAGGACTTTTTCCATCCAATCCAATAGAGCCACGGAATTCCTGAGCCGTTGTGGCTGTACTAGTACTGCAGGAATACGAAAACTCGCTATTCACTTAGTTTATTTTCCATAATAAGATTATGTAGGAGAGATGGCCAAGTGGTTCAAGGCGTAGCATTGGAACTGCTATGTAAACTTTTGTTTACCAAGGGTTCGAATCCCTCTCTTTATGTTTCTCTTAATTCATCAATGTTAGCGATCACAATTTATCAAATTAAATAACAAATTATTCCAACAATAATACCTTTAATTAATAGAAATTCCCATGCCGCAGACCAACATGGTCGAAACCGATTCGGTCCATAGCCCAACTGGGTTGGAATAGAGGTCGAACACCCCACGACGGCTCGCTTCCAATGTCCGCACCAACGCACAGCCACCTTCGTCCCTTAATTTTCACAAAAGTTCGCTTTTTCTTTCTAATTGCAAACCAGGCAAATCATCTTTATCATTGTTTTAAACCGTGTATTTTACCTCTTTAGAGCGATTTCGATGGTGGTTTTACTAGGTAGTGCTAGTGGTTTTGTCTTTTTCTTTTTTAATTATTTTGGCTGAATCTTTAAAAAATTATAATCAATCACAGAAAAATCATAAAATGAAAAATTCAATTTCTTTTGACTCAACATAAATAGATCTACACATTAAACATATAATATGATATGCTTTAGTACAAAGTTTTTACTATAAAGATTTTGTCCTTTTATTTTTTTTATTTATTTGGTTTAATCTTTAAAGAAATATAGTAAATCATAGAAAAAGATTTTTTTTTCTATCACAGCTGATTGTACACAATGGGCTCTTGATAAGAAAAAGATTTTTTTCTACCAAATTGTTATACAGATTCTTGACTAACAGGGGAGTTAGTAGCAGGGTTGCTGGTGTCATCTGGAAGAGCAGGGTTCCTTTGAAGATTAAATTTTTTCTCTGGCAAATTTCTAATAATAGACTCCATGTTGCTACTAACCTAATTAGAAAAGGGTGAAAAGGCTCTCTGTTTTGTGGTGTTTGTGGTCATGTTGAGGATATTGATCATATTTTTCTTTCATTGTCACTTGGCAAAGTTTATTTGGGAGGTAATTTGTGAAGTGTTTCATTTGTCTTCGCATCCTACCTTCTAGGAAGATTTCTCTATCTTTTGGTTAGGGGGCAAGGGACCTCTACCAAAAAAACTGATCATTTTCTTATTGTCGGCCTTTGTCTAGGCTCTATGGATTACTAGAAACAATATTACTATTGAGAAGAAATTTCCAAAAGCTCCAATTGATGTGATATATACTGCCTTGTCTTCGTTTCAGAAATGGAGCGTGCTTCTTAGGGAGAAGGACCAAAAGCAGATCATACAGGCAAAAGGCGGAGACATTCTAAACTGACTCAAGACTTTCAAGAGGAATCCTATCGTGCAATCGGATGTTGTTGAATTCAAGCTTGTAATAGTCTTTGAGACTACTTTTTTTTCTTGCTTTTTTTTGTTGTGAACTGGTATCCCCAGTGCTTTGTATTAGCTACCAATTGCTTTCTAAAAAGCAGAGGATGTTTCCTCCTTCTAAAAAAATTATAGAAAACTTATAAAATAGAAAATCTAATTTTGTTAGACTCCACATGAGTATATATACATAATGAACATATAATATGTGTATGCTTTAGTCTGACAAAATAATTATAGAAGCTGCACCTATAAATTATTTTAATTAGTTACGAAAAGCATAGATCTAAAGCTACAACAAAAAATTATAATAAACCATATTATTGATGTCTCGAGTGGTAGTCAACTTCAAGTGCCCCGAAGTATTGGTTGTCGCTAAGCCCGACGACGAGGGCTGGACCTTGGTTGACAATAGGAGCTTCGAATCGGTTTTATCATCTGTCGAGCGCTTATATTGTTGATAACCATCGATGGGGGCAAGTCATTAGATATGAATGCAATGATGAATGATAGTCTTCACCTGGTGGATAATGCTAGGGACTTATGTTGGTGCACCGGATGATGGGATGGGATACCCATGAAGATGACTACAAGAGGGAGTGGGCAGTGTACACGGTGGATCTAGACAACGACATCCTTATTCCGGCCAAGAGTTTTTTTGGATGGGCGGTGTTCATGAGCTTTATACCGCACGGTTTCTATATCACTAGACGCCTTTGATATAGCTGCCGAAAGTGTTGATACTCTCTACGTCGGGTACGAGTGTCACCGTGGAAGAATCTTGGGATTGTGATGAAACTGACGGACCTTGCAACCACAACATGGACTATGAATGGCACGGACTTTTGGATATAGTGAGCTTCCTATGCGTCTGTATTCAAGGTATAGGCAAGGAACTTGCATAAGCGACAATGCGCGCTTAGTTATTTATTTGTACCGTGTAGCGTGCTGCTAATAAAACATCAATTTATTTTACCGTAGTGGCTTGCGAGTAACTGTGTCCTGCGTCCGTCTCTGTTACCTTCAATGTTGTTTTGTTAATTCTGATGTTGTAATCTATGTTTTTCTCCTGTGATGTTTTAATCTTTTTTTTAATCTGTGATGCTACGTTTTTCCTGTGATGTTATAGTCTGTCTTTTTTTCTGTGATGTTGTAATCTATATTTTTTCGTAAGAATTCTCACTGGTGACGAATAATGGCTGTTTTGAAGACAGGCGCTCCTTATTTTTCTTTGGGTTGTGAGAAACCAAATCAGAAATCAGCTTGAAACCATGGTTAAAACCCTCCCCGACGTTGAGACTCTGGGCTTCACGTTGAGACTTTGGGCCGTGCGGGCCTTTAGCTCAACAGGAGCCCAGCTGGAGGTGCCGAGCCAATTCGAACCGGATTGCAGCTTTCTGGCTGGGAATAGACGGCGACCACCGCCTCGACGGCGACGGCCACCATTCCCTTCCAATCTCCCGCACACCGGTCCATGGCGTCGTGCGTAGCCGCTATGACGCTCGCCGGCGCCCGACCTGCGTCTCACGCCCCTGGCTCCGCGGCGGCCACCAACAGTGGCCGCGCGCAGCTTAGCTTCCATCGCCGCGGCGTTCGCGCTCGAGTCATCCGCGCCTCCCACCGCCGCCCACACCATCCCTCTTTTTCGCTTGAGGTGGGCATGTCACCTAGCTCTCGAGTTTGCAGCGTTTATTGCCTTACTGGCACGGTGGGTTTCATGTAGGATGAGGGGGTTCTGGAGTGGCTGAGGGGCGCGGCCGCGGCGCTCGCCATCGTAGCCCAGATTTCCGTGTCGCTGCCGGCGAACGCGGTTCTTTACTCGCCTGACACGAAGGTGCCGAGGACTGGGGAGCTGGCCCTGAGGAGGGCGATCCCCGCTAACCCGAACATGAAGGCTATACAGGTTTACCTGCTCCTCAGGATTTGCATGTAGGTTTGCTTATTCGATTCTTCCGTCTGGGCGTTGCCTTACATTGCTGCATTTGGCAGGAATCGCTGGAGGATATTTCCTACTTGTTGAGGATACCACAGAGGAAGCCATACGGTTCCATGGAGAGCGATGTGAAGAAGTCCATGAAAGTAAATTGTCTATCTCCATGGCATGTTATTTTTTTATTCTGGTTGATCTTCAGAGTTCAGAATAACTAATTCCTGGAGCTGCCCAGACTTATGGCACATGCTTGACCTGGGCATTGGCCTTTTGCAGTGCACTTGCCAGTTCCACTTGATAGGATTGCACTTCATACATATACCACTCTGTGCTCTTGTGCAGATAGCAATGGACAACAAGGAGGCGATCCTTGGAAGCATTCCTGCAGAGCATAAAGAAGAGGGTGCCAAGCTATATACTTCACTACTCGAAGAGAAGGTAACTAAAAAGTGCTAAGGCCTAAGGGTGCAAAAGAAACACGAACCCAATTTTTTA
>Ga0182004_10001392_pt1 | contig 17606 bp, 14 predicted proteins | sample Sormic07211540_1_FD_120479 | JGI IMG/M metagenome (GOLD analysis project Ga0182004, IMG submission 120479) | Endophyte microbial communities from Sorghum bicolor roots, Mead, Nebraska, USA - 072115-40_1 MetaG | ecosystem: Host-associated > Plants > Roots > Unclassified | place: USA: Nebraska...
CCACCTCCTCCAGCCACTTCCCCCAACCCGTCCCTCCGGCTCCTCCGCCATTTTTTCCCTGTCGCGGTAAGCGATAGGGTTCGGCCTCCGTCCTCTAAATCCGCCCTCGGATCCAGTGCTGCTGCTGCTTCTCTTCCTCTTCTTCGTTTCGCTTCTAGCTTCCGGCGTTCTCGGAGCAAAGCTTCGGCTTCGTCGACGGCGTTCTTGGTCTTTTGCGGCTTGACATGTCTTCGTTCCAGGGATACAGAGGTAAAGACCCTTGCTTTGTGAGATCTCAAAAAGATTTGTAGTTGCAGCTGTGGGGGATTGGGTTTCCTTTTCGTGTGTTCTTACCCTCGTTTCTTGGATCAGGCGATGCGGTTCTCGCCGGCGTCCGGTCGCGGAAGCGCGTGTTCGCGACGGCGGCCGCTGAGCCCGTGACGGCAGCGGCGCCCAAGAGGCAGAAGCGCAGGGATGAGCCGTCCCTGGACGCGCTGCCGGACGAGTGCCTCTTCGAGGTCCTGCGCCGCGTGCAGGGCGCCCGCGCGCGCTGCGCGTCGGCCTGCGTCTCCCGCCGCTGGCTCGCGCTCCTCGCCGGCATCCGCGCCTCCGAGGCCGTGCTGGCCCCGGCTGCCCCCGCCGTGCCGGACCTCAACCAGGAGTACCTCAGCGAGGACGACGAGGCCGATCTGATGGACCTCGACGGCGACGTCCGCGAGAGGACGCTCGAGGGCAAGGAGGCCACGGACGCGCGCCTCACGGCGGCGGCCGTCGCCGGCCGTCTGGCTGCCGTTTCCGTCCGCGGGAGCCACCCGGCGCGTGGCGTCACCGACGCCGGCGTCTCCGCTCTCGCCCGTGGCTGCCCGGAGCTCCGCTCCCTTGCCCTGTGGGATGTTCCGCAGGTGACGGACGCCGGGCTCGCCGAGATCGCCGCCGAGTGCCACTCGCTGGAGCGGCTTGACATCACTGGCTGCCCTATGATCACGGACAAGGGCCTCATCGCCGTCGCTCAGGGCTGCCCGGAACTGAAGTCTCTCACCATCGAGGCATGCTCTGGTGTGGCTAACGAGGGTCTCAAGGCAATTGGCCGGTGCTGCGCCAAGCTACAGGCAGTTAGCATCAAGAATTGCGCACATGTGGATGACCAGGGTGTGTCTGGCCTCGTCTGCTCTGCGACCGCCTCGTTGGCAAAGGTCCGTCTTCAGGGTTTGAACATTACTGATGCTTCTCTTGCCGTGATTGGGTACTACGGGAAGGCAATCAAAGATCTGACCCTCGCTCGCCTCCCTGCTGTTGGTGAGAGGGGATTTTGGGTGATGGCCAATGCCCTGGGCCTGCAGAAGCTCAGGTGTATGACTGTCATCTCCTGCCCGGGACTTACGGATCTTGCTCTTGCATCTGTCGCCAAGTTCAGCCCAAGTTTGAAGCTTGTTAACCTCAAGAAGTGCAGCAAGGTCTCAGATGGATGTCTCAAGGAATTTGCAGAATCATCTAAGGTCCTGGAGAATTTGCAGATCGAGGAATGCAGCAAGGTTACTCTTATGGGCATTCTTGCTTTCCTCCCCAACTGCAGCCCAAAGTTTAAGGCTCTCTCTTTGTCCAAGTGCATCGGGATCAAGGACATCTGCTCCGCACCTGCACAGCTTCCAGTATGCAAATCGCTTCGGTCCCTCACCATCAAGGATTGCCCAGGCTTCACAGATGCCAGCTTGGCTGTGGTGGGCATGATCTGCCCTCAGTTGGAGAATGTCAATTTGAGTGGTCTTGGTGCAGTTACCGACAATGGCTTCCTTCCATTGATGAAGAGTTCAGAGAGTGGGCTTGTCAATGTTGATCTGAATGGCTGTGAAAATCTTACGGATGCAGCTGTTTCTGCCTTGGTGAAGGCCCATGGTGCTTCTCTTGCACACCTTAGCCTTGAGGGATGCAGCAAGATTACTGATGCAAGCCTGTTTGCCATCTCTGAGAGCTGCAGCCAGCTTGCCGAGCTTGATCTTTCAAATTGCATGGTCAGTGACTATGGTGTTGCAGTCTTGGCAGCGGCAAAGCAGCTCAAGCTGCGTATCCTCTCACTGTCTGGCTGTATGAAGGTCACCCAGAAGAGTGTTCCTTTCTTGGGCAGCATGTCTTCATCCTTGGAGGGACTCAATCTCCAGTTCAACTTCATCGGCAACCGCAACATCGCTTCCTTGGAGAAGCAGCTCTGGCGGTGCGACATCCTTGCTTAAGAGGAACAAGGCGATTAGTTGCTGGAGATGCTGGGTCAACCTTCTCCAGATGCAAATATACGACCGTAGCGGTAGTACTTGAGTCTAAGCTTTGTAGTTGAGTCTGGTTTCCGGCTCGTGTTTGTGTCATGGTGGGTCTCCTGTTTGTCTTAGGGTCGGTTGTTTTCCTAGGGGGTGTTTTTGCCGAGGCTCGTTTTTTGCAGGTATCCTCCTGTGAGGATCTCTGTTCGTTGAGCCTTTGGCAGCCATTACCATGGCACCCTGCCCCCTCCATCCCAACCTAAGCCCTTGTGATCAGCCATTCCACCATGCAGTTTCTCAAGTTGTGTTTGAAGCTCAAGTATTCGTCAAGTGTGTGTTCTTTTCCAGTACTCCTGGTTATAGAGTTGCAGACATCAACACTCTTCTGATTGCAATTGTAGCAAGTCCAATTGTCGGTGTCGCTGTCCGGAGAAACTTAGCTCCATGTCTTGATGTTTGGGTGTCTGCAATCTCGCCGAGTGCAGTGTGTTGTTGGTCATGTTGCTATTTTACAGTGTCGGTAGGGTTTGCCTATGTACTTGGGGATCTGGCCTTTGCAAGGTTCATTCTACGGAGCCTTTGCCTTGACAACCCTGCGAGGTTGTTTTTCTTCTCCAGAGACCTGATTTTGCAGGCAGGTGGTTTGAACACTGTAATATTTGCAACATTCTTCTGAAGATAAATAAAGATTGTGTTTCGTTCTGAATCCTATGCCCTGTGATCCTATCTTCGTGTTATACTTGTACTGTCCCCTTAGATTAAGGTAATCCTGTGATCCTATCATCGTGTGAGTGACCCTCCTGTGATGAGCAGCGCTGCTGCCTTGTTTGACTGAGCCGGCCAGGCCCAGGACTTACGCGGTTATGCATACTTGTCGATGAAATTTGGCTGCTGCTGATTTATTGATGTTCTTTTGCTGAAAAGTAACTGCTGATAAGTTCTAAGATAAGATGGCCCTATTAGAACTGAACTGACTGGTGAGGCTGTGTCATGCATGCTTACCGAGAATAAATTTTTAGTACTAGTATTTGTTTTCAAGGAAAAAAAAGAAAATCTCTTAACTTAATTCTGGAGATTTTTATCCAAATCCCTTGTCAAAGCCTATCCAATCCAAAGCAGGCAGTGCCCCTCGAGGCCATCCATTCACGAATCATGGAGTACTGTAGCTTCAGGGACACCAGTTGCCCTCTCGGCAGCTGCCAAACAAGCACCACCTACTGTATTGACCCGGCCACCATGTTCATCCCCCCTCTGCCGTTTCTCTCGCCGGTCGCTGCGTCCTGTGCCGTGCAGTGCAGTGCTGCTCCCCTGGACTGACGACTCCTTCCGGTGGTTCATGCACTTGCCCCTCCCTTTTCTGAATTCTGACGCCTCCAAAACCGGCCTGCGTCACCGGCGTGACGTAAGGACCCAAAAATACCATTGCGATCGTAGTCGTCTCTTTGAATAAAGGTAGTATCACACGCTTTTGCATTTCATGAGGCTTTTAACGACGTTTGGGCAGCGCCAGGGACCTCGGCCAGGTTCATCTGAACTCCACCAGCTGCTGGGGGCTGTGGTGGAGGACGTGACAACAAGGCTGGCACCTGTTGAGCATAGTAGTAGTTGAGGACTTGAGGGCGGCCATGTGTTTAGCGGAGGAGCAGCCACGTCTTGCGTGAAGCAAGGAACAAGGAAGATCAGAGGCGTATGGCCGCAGTGAGCCCCACCGGGTGATCTCGATCGCAAAAGCATCAGCAACTGATTTTTTTTTTTTTGTAGCAAGCCGAGTTTAGCAGGATTGTACCCTACAAAGTGGGCATCAAGAAACGTGATTCCCATTGAGTTCCACTAGTGCTCGCCTTGGTTATCGTCGTCGACGGGTGATTTGTACTCCCCCATCCCAAATAGATGATATTTACATCTCTAAATAAACTTATTATGATAGTATATTTAACAATCTATTTAATGATACTAATTTTTATTATAAATATTAATATTTTTATATATAGTTTGTCAAAGTTAAGAAAAACTGATTTCTCGGGAAGCGAGAATGACTTTTATTTTGACACAAGAGAGAGTATTTATTTTAGCCGTGGCACAGTAGGGTTTGACATCTAATTTGTGGTTTTGTGTACTACATTAGGTATACATGTGTAAGCATTTGAATCTGAAATCTTTGGTCCTAAAAATAAGTTTATAAAAAGAGCTAAAATAAAAAATCACAAAGTCAAAGGCGACTTGTTTCTAAATATGTATCGAAGGCCGCGATGCTTCGATAACCAAAGCGAGAGGTGTTGAATGGTAGATATGGCATGTTGATGTTGGTGTGTGTGTGGGGGGGAGGGGGGCAATGAATGGTAGATATGGCATGGTGATGTTGGGGTGTGTGTGTGCGTGCATGCGCGCATGTCATGGTCCTAAATCGCCGAGAAGGTTTAGAGGTAGGAATTAGAGGGGAGGAACCACTGCACTAGGGCTAGCTGCGCTTAGACAGAGGGAGGGAACGCCGGCAACAGCAAGCTACAGCTGGCCTGTCCAAACGTCGTCATGGTTATGTTGATGTTGGTGTGTGGCAATGAATGGTACATATGTCATGGTGATGTTGGTGTTGGTGTGCGTGCGCGCGTGTCGTGGTCCTAAATTGCTGAGAAGGTTTAGAGGTAGAATTGGGGAATTAGAGGGGAGGAACCACCGCTCTAGGGCTGGCTGCGCCTAGACAGAGGGAGGGAAGAGCGGCAACAGCAAGCTGCAATCAGCCTGGTGGACGGTGGCCGGTGCAACCACGACGTCAGGGTGGTCGGTGGAAAGGCAGGCAACATTGGTTGGCGGCAGCGACAACTACTACTGTCGCTTGCTACGGGGGAGGACAGTGTGGCTATAGGGTGGGCACGTGTGCGACTAGGAAAAGAGGGAGGTAGAGGGTTCTACCCCCAATTTATTCTTGGTTAATTTAAAGGATACATCTTCCTTTTATATTATAGATAGCACTTACAAGCAAACTTAACTTCTGGACTCTTTCTAAATCTAAATCTAGATAGGTCTTGCAGTGCGCTACAGTGCACACTACCATACCTTGCTTTAACCCCTTCACCTTGTTTTTTTGTCATGAAGTGAAGCCTTGCTTTTATATCAACAGTAAGGATTCATTTGAAATCCACTTCTTTAATTGAACAAATAACCAATTCATGTTAATCATCAATGACCATAATTATGTATAACCTTATATTTTTCATTTTTGCTAGGTGATATAGTGTTGGTTATCCCACTATCATGTAGACACGTTTTCCAACTAATGAGACCATATAGATACATATGTTTATGTACCATATCTCTTTTTAACTCATGCTTGTCATGCAACCATTTATAACACATCTTGTTAGACCAATCTTTTGCTTGCATATCAATTGATCAATTTTGATCTGAATATCAATGTCATTTATTTGATGGACAAGATCTTCATATGAGATATTTTTTCCAAATTGTTAGTTACCTAATAGTTGTATTGGTTCTGGATTTATATCTCATTTGAATGTCATTTGCTTCACATGTGTAACAGAGACTAATACTCACGATATTCTGGCCCAATGTCTTCAAATCCACAAACAAACCTATCGTCACCATCATATGCCTAAGTTAATGGAACCTCACACTAAGCCGATGGAACAACGTGAATCTCAACCCCTTCATGTGTTGTGTTGGTGACCCAACTAGCAGCAAGTTATTGGGGTAAGGACCTGTCGTCATAATCAACCCAATATTTTAAATTGCATGATGTGGCATTTAGCGGCCTACCTCTTCAAATAGCCAATCGCTGGCAAAATCAGGCTATAGCCGCTAAATTATACATGGGAGCAAATATCCATACCCTACTCCAACAAGTACACATAATGAAAACTATAGTGGGAGATTCAAAAACCATCAATAATAGACACATAATTGTTCATTTCCTCTTGGCCATTAATATACCAAAACTAACCTCTTAATTAGTGGTGCCTTTGAGATCCAAAATCAATCAACCCTCCTATGTCCATCGAAGCCACTCTCTGTTTACAACAGATAATATTAATATATACACACATAGAGGCCAGGCACACAGGCAGTTAAAGTCCCCAAGCACGGCGCTAAGGGGTGCAGCGTCCTGACATAGAAGCACGACGCGCAAGTCCGATGCACGTCGTAGAATTGTAGAAACACGACGCCATCAGTCCATCACATCTATCCTGGGCACGGTACTGAGGCCTTGTTTAGTTTCCAAAAACTATCAAAAAATTTTCAAGATTCTCTAAATATAAATGAAAATAAAAACTAATTACATAGTTTGATTATAAATCGTGAGACGAATCTTTTAAGCTTAGTTAGTCTATGATTGGACAATGTTTGTCAAATAAAAATGAAAATGCTACAGTATCTAAAGACAACAAATTTTGTGAACTAAACAAGGCCTGAGGATCCATTTAAGCATAACCTTTCGCCGTGGGTCCAAATATAAAAATGTCATAGTGTAGGGGCAGAAATTTGCCTCAGATGTCAGATGTAGTCACTATATAGAGAGTGTTGCATCCTTCAGTCCTTCAGATATTTACAAGATCTGGCATTTGGTGGCATGATCAGTTGATCACATGAGCCATCTTGTTTACTGGATGCAAACAACGATTCGACCTGACATTCAGGTTCCTGCTACATACAGCTGCACAACTGGAGCTATACAGACTATCTCCAATACCATTACTACAAATATACAAACAACTAGTGTTGTAAGCCGCCTCGTCTGATCTAATAAAGACTCAACTATGGTACATACATCGCCTGCGAAAGCAGCTGCAAAAACCATCACGAATCCCAGGTCCACGAGCAATGCTAGATTTAACAGAAGCTCCCCCTCTTCTGACGGCTAGGAATCACGTCTCTTGTTGGTGCCACTACAGTGACCCAGCAAGTGGTCTTCCTCAGCAGCTGGTGTCACTCCATCAGTAGCTCAGTGCTTGGGCTAGCATGTGGTCGTCCTCAGCAGCGTAGATTTCGCAGAAACTTCGGTTGGCCTCCAGATTATGCTGTCAAGTTTGCTGCATAGGTTCTTGTAAAACTGCAATTGGTTTAAGATGCAGTTAGCAATCCTTATAAGACTCAAATCACAAGGCATAATGGAGAAAAAACACTTAGACTAGTACTTAGTTAATGCCCTGCAACATGATTAGTGCAAGGATGGCATGCAAACAAATCACAAAGCAGAATGAAAAAAAATCATGTAAACTAGTACTTAGTTAATGCCCAACAAGGATGAGACGCAAACATAACAGACCCTGTGGTATTCCAGAGTATCACCAGCAACCTTTCGAACATCAACCATGAACAGAGAAGGGGCAACTTCAAAAACCTGATTCAAGTGCACTTCAGAGAATGAAAATGTGCATAGCATTGTGTAAAGACAAGTGACAAACTAATGCGCTCCATGACTTCACCTCTAGAACAACAGCGAATTGGCTCATTCTGTTTGATGCTGCACCTTCAAGCCGCAGCTGCAAAGTTAGTAATATGTATCAGTACATGGAGATAAATGTTTATCCAGCAGATATTTTTTGAAGCAACGTTTCAAGTGTACCTTGTAATTCTGGGAGTGGACCTTGAGACCCATTGACTCAGCAACAACTTCAATTGTAGCTACTATAGTCTTGGCTGGTTTTCTTGAGACAAAACGTGTTTGGCGCTTGACAAACTCCTACAAAAAAATATCCATGTGATGCAAAAGGCATTAGATAGACCAAATATTAAGCCTGTTCTATAAGCATTGAGATATGTGTACAGCAAATTCTGACCACGTATTAAGGAGATGGCGAAACAAATGAAGAGAACACAAAAGGATCAATGTCTACATACACATAAAATGAAAAGTCTATTATTGTGTCACTGAAATGTGTGACAGTGTTAGCTCGGTTCTCGAATATTGTTACGAATAAAGGGGGACAATATATAGAGTACATGACGGACACAAGAGGGAATCCCTAGATTAGGAGATTACACTAATACCCCTGGCTATTATACTTAACAATTGTAAGATGGAGTTCCCAGTCTATCACATACTCCCTGCGGTCCATTTTATCTGGCGCAAATTAGAATGACATGGTCTCCTAGACTACACTTTGACCATTCATTTAATTTATATTATATTATTTATGCTTATAAAATTATAATCATTGGATAGTATAATCCTTATAAATATAATCATATAAGCTTTGTAATATAATAGTTAAAAATTATTAGCCTAATTATTGGTCGAAGTTTTTAAAGTTTGAATCTTGATATGTGTGTGCGCCGGATAAAATGGACCAGAGGTAGTAGTATTTTTTTTCGGCATAAGCAGGGCCAAGGTTTCTTCTCTGTTCCCAATTAATTGTTTAATGTTGAATCTGTATCGATCAATTATGATAATTAAACAACTTTCCATACAAGAACAAACACGAAAAAAGAAGGGAAAATAGCTCTTGCATCGTCTTTGTTAAATAGGAAATATACTACAAGTGCATTTTATTTCTTGTGGCTACTTTATGGAAAATGGGGGAGTAGGAAACACCAGCAAAACATCAGGTAGCACAGATGAAGTGGTATAAAATATTACTTAATGGGAAAAAGGAACCAATAGGTTAAATTCAAAACTTCACATGATTGTCACATGAATGCTTCAATCTTCGTTGTGTGCTAAGTACAGCACAATATTAAATGCCTGTCATGTATGGCCCATTAGGGTCCATCCGATGTAGCAGCCACAGTGCTAGAAATGGCAGGATTGACAATGAGTGTTCAAGCAGAAACCAGGTGGCGCTGTTGACGGTAGCTCTATTTAGAGATGATAGCGTATGTGGGCTCGTTCCATGTGAGGAGCTGGCCGTAAGCAAATCTTGGACAAGGGGTGTAGATTGAGTTATTCCCTTAATTCGAGATATTAGTTTCTTAATGGTCAAGACAACTCATCTACAAAAGGATGGGATTGTGTCTCTTTTTTATTAAGTATAAGAAACATATCAAGATTCCTAGAATCTCCTGTATCCCTTCCCTTGTGACGCAGCTGCCAGACATTAGCATGGTTGTGCTTCTTGGGTTCATGGTCATCTAAAGTATGGTCCACTATGCTGAGTAAAAAGAGTTGCAAAGTACCTGTTGCCTATCAAACAATGCTGAGAGATCCAAACCTTGAGATAGTGTAATCATCTCAAAGGCATTCATCATAAGAGGACCACCATCCTTGTGAGTTACTTCCTCAGATACATACTTGTCCTGAGAAAAAAGAAACATAGTATAAAATCAATATTAGAAGGAAAAACTACTTCAAACGGACAATAGAACCCTAGGGATCTTTCTGGTGACTCTGAAAGGAGATAACTGAGTTTACATAACATGCTTGGACTGACCAATTTCTCACAAACCTCAATATTGTCAAAAACAGCTTGAACATCATCCAGGCTGACATTTTCATCTTCACCACGTCTAATAGCTACATAGTTCTTCCCAAACCATGGGTCTGCTCTTATTTCTTCAATAGTGATACGCTGGAAAGAAAGCACAGAGACAAGAGAAACTGGTACCATCAATTTATTTGTGAATACAGATGACTGAAATGCTACATATTAGGTAAAAGATGCTTTGCAATAAATGTACATAATTTGTTATGTAAAGTTCTTATATTGATCTTGTATATGGGGTTTTCCAAACACATGTCAGAACATCAATATAAACAAATATATGATAAAAATACTTGTCAAGAGTTTCGCACACTATAGGCCGAAAGTAACAAAGAGTAACTGGTGATCAAAATCTTCTGAAAGCTTAAAATTACACGGAAAACATTGTTTAGAATCCAAATACTAGAAGATGAAATGAAACAAGCTTGTGCTTTTACTTACAGTTCTTGGATTTGGATCAAGTATTCTCTGGATCAATGACTTGGCTCCTGGAGAGAACCAATATGGGCATGAGTATTGAGCTGCAGTTATCTTGAAATACAAAAGATGAGGAGAGGGGTTTCAGTGTTAGATGAGCCAAGTAATTGTGCAAATCAACAATTTTAGGAGACAGGGATATATTAAAAGATTCACACTTGAAAAGAAGCTGATACCTTTTCATACAAACTTGGAAGGTCATTCTCCTCAAAGGGAAGGTAACCAGCCATTAAAACATAAAGAATGACACCACATGACCAAATGTCTGCTGCAGATCCGGCATATCCATTGCTACCTAGCACCTAAAATAGTGATCCAAGTAAGAGTATAAAATATTATATGTACTGAGAGACTCATGATTTTATCTGAAAATGATGTCAAAGATAACGACAGTGACAGACACAACTGGCACTAGTGAAGAACATGCAACTAACAACAGCTTAGAATGAACATGGCAAAAGGAATATGCAGTTTTTCACTATAAAAGAACAACATCCTTCATAATTCCTGAATCTGACCCTCACATCAATCGTCAAGGAACCCTCTAACTTATTATGCATATATTTTGTCACAGATTTTCTTGAAAGAAAGCTCCTGCTTTGTTCAAAATATAATCTTAAAAGATCATTTATGTATATGTAGGGCAAATGAATTTTGTATTTTTTGTTTGATCTTGTTTCAATGGAGAACATTTCACCCACCAAACATGTTTACACCACTTAGTAATTTTAAGTGCAATCCGTACCTCAGGAGCAACATAATTTGGAGTTCCACATGTCGTGTGAAGGAGGCCTACTCCCTGGGGGAAGCTCCTTATTAGCACATTAAATCATTAATATAAGTCAGCAGTACAGCAACAGAAATCAACAAACTTACATTCTGAGACAGTGTGCTAAGTCCAAAATCAGAAACTTTTAAGTTTCCACGTGAGTCAAGAAGCAGATTTTCAGGCTACAGAACAATGCCCAAACTATCAGTGTAAGATATGTAATTAATGAATAGCTAAAATAATACTTTCATCGATTATCAAATAGAGACCTTCAAATCCCTATGATAAACTCCTTTGCTGTGGCAATAATCAATGGCATCAATAAGCTGCTGGAAATACTTCCTGGCTTCATTCTCACGTAGCTTCCCATGGCGGGCCTACAAATATTTGATGCCATCCATTACCAACGATTTATATTTAAAAATGATTTAGGAACCTGAAACCACATGAGCTATGGGTGTGCACACCTCACCACCCAAGTTCAGGTATTAATATTAAAAGGTATGCACGAACATAAGAAGCTCTCTATGCTCCACAAAAGCACAGGTCAGAAATCCTCAAGCATGTTTGGTCACCAATGGATTGAATTCAGGTGTCATTTACTTGAACACTTGTGATTTGATTTGTTTTGTTTCACTCAATCATATAAGCATTTTCCTCATAAAAGCTGTAGGAAGGAATCATGTATTAAATTCATTGGTGGCTCGTGGGCCTTATCTGATGGGAACAAGTTTCTCTTATTATGGGTGAGGGTGATAACATGACATCGAAAAAGAGTTCACATACAGAAACACAGCCCAAATAAAAAAAAATAGGCATAGTTAAAGTAGGGCAGCATTTAGTTAGTATTATTATAATTTAGAAGGAAGGAATACCTTAAATCACCTAGTGAGAAATAATTGGCACAAAACTGAATCTAGTCTAACTGATTCTGATCACCATACATTTCTGCTAAAAATATATGATGTATAGAGTGCAGTAATAAGTAATTAAGCTAATTAATTGGAAATGTCATGGAACATGAGATTCTTACTATTTTATCAAACAGTTCACCTCCAGTGACAAGTTCCAAGATTATGTATATCTTTGTCTTTCCAGCCAACACCTACAAAGTAATGAAAATGCTAGTAAAGAAAGGAAACCAGGTGATATACAGGGCTTTGTAGGAGTACAGTTTTAGTATAATACGATTAGATAGGTAATAAAGCAGAGAGCTGTAAGCACCATTATGGCACACCACATACCTCATTAAGCCTTACTATGTTGGGATGTCTAACAATCTTCATGATTGATATTTCCCTTTTGATCTGGCAGCAAACAAGTAGTAAGCTCATTGGAGCATGGAAACCAAAAAACTTCATCTTTTTAAATAAACTGACAAAAGACATTTGGTTAACTGGTAAGTGGTAATCCTCAATTCAGAGAGAGAGACAGTGAGAGAGGGGGAAGACACTGTTTTGTGGGCTTGTAGTATTTTGATGGATGCAAGACTTGATTCTTTCGATTGCTATCTACTTTGGCCGTTAGTAATTGTTGGTATCACAACATATTAAACCTAAAATGCAGATCTCGGTTGCTGTCATTGGAACATGGTCTAAAGCTGTGGAAAAAGAAAGCGATGGTGATGCTTTTCACTTTGTAACGAATCTCCAGACTCTTATAAACAGAACCTGCGAAATGCCAAAATGGCTTAATCAACCTGGCCAACGCTAATCGCACAAGATGCCAGGATAGATTCACTTCAAGACATAGAAACCAAATACTTCCACCCCTTTTTGGTGGCGATGGTCAGACAACGCTGAATTCAACCCACTTGCCGGACCAAGCGCAGCACTGAACTCTGGTACGATCCAAGTACTTGTGTTGTGGAGCGGAATTCCAAGATGACTTGTTCCCTCTCCTAAGATTCCCCCCGAAAGGAACATCGCAGGTGAAATCTAGTGTGGAATTAAACACGGGTAGTTTTTGTTCTGTTCAGGAAAGGGGGAAAAAAAACGGTTGGGCTAAATTTTAGCTTTTGCCTATCGGTTTGGTGCTCGCAAGTTGCTGGGATTACTGTGTGGCTCGCGTTGCTCACAAGGTATATTCGGCTCGGTCCCGCACCGGAATTCGGCGACTTTTTCCGACGGAACATTCGACGATTCCGCCTTGTATGTGCCTATAGGCAGCTCGTCCGAGATCGAAATTTTAAAGGCAGCTTAATAAATCAAGCTAAAATGGCTGTCTCGAAAAAGAAAATTTTAAAAATCAAGCTCAAACGTGCAGTCTAGGAATCCAATTTGACATGGTGGTGATGTTGCAGCGCCGTCCGGAAAATGGGGAGCGGATGAGGACGGTGGACGGATGAGGTACTACCTGGTGGAGCATGCGGTGGGTGAAGATGGTCTCCTTGTCGAGCACCTTCATGGCGACGGCCGCGCCGGTGTCGGCGTCGACGGCGAACTTGACCTTGGCGAAGGTGCCCTGGCCGATGGTCCGGCCCACCTCGTAGCGGCCCACCCGCTTCTTCCGCCCCGCCGCGCCCGCCATTCCTCCCCTCCTGCTCGCCCGCCGCCTGGTCCTTCTTGCCCCGCGGCGGTGGGGGTTGGGTTTTGTTTTGGCTCACGCCGCGCCCGTGCGCCCGTGGCCGACTGATGTGACCGTTCGGCGATGCCGGGGACGGGGATTGTGGGCGGTGACAACTGAGAAGGGCAGAGCGACGGGGGTTGGCTGTATATAAGACAGGGACGACGGGTGGCGCCGTCGCTGCCGCCGGGTGACAGCAGCTTCTGTGGGGTCGGGTGCTTTCCTTCGTTTACCTTTGAGCTGTGTGGACTAGGAGAGTGGTGATTAGGACTCCTTTCGAGTAACTCTTTTTGTTTTAAAATTTGAAAATAGAGGTCAAACTATCTCATCTCTAATCGAACAGAATAAAATACAAATATTTATATGAAGCGTGATAGGTATCTCTAGATTAATTATGAAATACATTTTGATAACAAATCTACTTGAAAATATAAATGTTAGTACTATCTTTTATAAATCTAATCAAAAAATTTGTTGGAGTCAAGAGATATCTGCGAAATGGCTTCTAGCTCAGTGGCTAAAAGAGTATCAAGAGCAACTTAGGTCCTAGGTGGAAGTGAATATTCAAGGATTTAACTATATTGTTTTTTTAATGGTAGGTGATGTTCCTATCGATAGTAAGGCTTCTGTGATGACTCCATCAATTTTAAGAATTTACTGGCCAGTCTTCGGGTTTACGTGGATGAGTTCGTAGAGACGAGATATCTGTAGTGACTTCATTAATCTCGAGGATTGTTGCATGAGTGAGTTCGTAGGAATGAATATATGCACGTTGTGTGCATCTGAGTTATTCTATATAATCGCAAAAAAAAATAAGATTTTTTTTAAAGGAGTAAAAGTTTTGGTAGGAAAAGAATTGGCAGGTTAGAATCTCACCGATCGCTTCTTGGGAGGAGTGGTACTTGAGTGAAAAAAATCGTGATGCATCCTCATCGTTTGTTATAATTTGTGATATGATTTCTGCCACATAGATACGAATACTCTTGAATCCCCGCACTTAGACGTAGAACTAAAATTGAAATTGTCATCTTAATTCTCTGGATCAACTACCAGTCTACCACCACTATTTGAACTAGGGAAAAGAATGTTACAATATGGAAAAGGTGGGGGAAAATAGCACTACTTTATTTCTCCTTTTCAGCATTGTACCCTACTTTATCTTGCCTACTTGCCTAGCAAAGGAAGCACGCGCTGCAACCTCCAGAAAAGGTACAATTATATGATAAATATAAAAGATCAACTCTTTTCCAATTATATGATAACAACTAATTGAGGCCTTGTTCAGTTCACAAAAACTTTGGGGTTTTGGCACCATAGCACTTTCGTTTTTATTTGACAAATATTATCCAATCTTGGAGTAATTAGGCTTAAAAATTCGTCTTGTGATTTACAAATAAATTGTACAATTAATTTTTGTTTTCATGTATATTTAATGCATCATGCATATGCTGCAAGATTCGATGTGACAGGAAATCTTGAAAATTTTTGGAACTAAACAAGGTGTGAAACACATTTTTAGCACGTCCAAGTTTCACTGCTTAAATTAATAGCGGATGATATGACAAAAAATTAGGTGAACAGTGCATAGATGTTGATATTTGTAGAATTCATTTCAAGATTTATAATGGCACTATTCTAAAAAAGGTGCTGTTGGTGATTGCGAGAGGGGAGCTGACGCCAGTAAATTAGAGAAAGATATACTTAATTTGTGGGTGTATAGAGGTGCATTAGCTTCGCCTCTAAATAGTGACTAGGTTTAAAATTTTATCATATATCTGAGTATTTTCTGACTAGGTATATGATAAAATTTTAGACTTAGTCACTATTTTTACAATTTTTAGGAGATGCATTAGCTTCGCCCCTGAATATGGATTAAAAATAACTAACTATTTCCTCCATCTTTCTAGGACCTGTGAACTTTATAAAAAAATAACAACATATATGACATAAATACACAGTTTAATAAAATATATTTTATGATAAATCTAACGGAACTGATACCGTAAATCGTAATGCTTTTTTTAAATTTGGTCAGAGTTTAAAAATTTTAACTTAAGACAAAAATTGATTTTTTTTTTAAAACAGAGAGAGTACATGGTTTATATGTATTTTACAAGACGAATCTTTTAAGTCTAATTAATTTATGATTGGTCGAATTGAAGGCAACGCTGGTTCTTCTTCAATTCATCGCAGCCCCAGCCTCCAGTTTGCACAAAGTTGAAGTCATTTTTGCAAGCCAAACGGTTCGGTGCGACGACGTACAGGGCAAACGTGCGTGTTCAAAATGGCTATGCTTTAGCTTGCTTCAATACATGCCTAACGCGTGCGACGTTTATAACGCGACAAGGCCAGGCCAGCATGTAAATAAATAAATTAATTAGTAATAAAGCGATCCACATCAACCTGGTAGCGGATTAATTTGTTTGCGTTGGTGGCCTGGCCACGAGTGTTGTCGAAAGCTCTAGAATTAATCTAGATCTATGGCAGTTGGCGTCCGTTAAAGTTTACTATCTATCACATCAAATGTTTAGACATATGTATAGAGTATTAAATATAAATTATTTACAAAACTAAAAACACAGCTAGATAGTAATTTGTGAGACGAATTTTTTGAGCCTCGTTAGTCAATAATTAAACACTAATTGTTAAATAAAACAAAAATGCTACAATACCTGTTAAACTTTAACAACCTCAGCTAAATACTCCCTAAACGTAATTGATAAGCAGTATGATAAGTCCACGTCCATACTAATAATTAATTAATAAAACGTCCCTACATACTATGTAATATAGCTATATAGGTACATGATATACTCACTCCGTCCATAAAAAAAGATATAATTATAGAAACCATATTAGTGAAGGTATCTTATATTTGACCAATTTTACAGTAAATAACATTATTATTTATGTTTTGAAATAAATTTATTGTAAAAATAGATTCCATTACAATTCTAATGTTACTTATTTTATATCATGTTAGTAATCTTTTTATATAAATTGAATCAAATTGAAACGGTTTAACTTCTCGAAAAACTAGAATTTTATTTATTTATTTATTTATTTGACCGAGGGAGTATTATGTATAAACAAGGACATGTGGGAAAGGTGGCCGCGAAAAGATAGTCCATGGTACTTATCGTTAATACGTGTAGGTTTGATGCAACCTCACAAGCAAGAGCATTGACCCGGTTATAAAAAACAATATAATATTGTTATTATTCAATTACTCTATACGTACGGGTATTGGCCATTACCATTGTACATGTCCAAATTCTTTTGAGGGTGGGTGTCATATGATTTACCTGCCTGCGGTTTTCAGATTGCTTACAAGAAAAACTTGCAAATACGTATATTCTAAATTAAACAAGGTGGACTTCAGGCGCATAGTCAATTGATTGTCTGTCTCTTTTGGCCTTTTCAATTTTCTTCTCACGTTCCACATGTTATATGAAAGCAATATACACACAAATCCATCTATGCATCCACCTCATCACCTACTTGATCTAAATATAGCTAGCTAATACTCCCTCCATCTCAATTTATAAGTCATTCCAAAAATTTTAGAGAGTCAAAACATCTCAAATTTAACCAAAGTTATAGAGGAAATTAAAAATATTTCTAACATTAAATAGAGATATTATGAAAATATAATTAATGAAAAATCTAATAATACTCTATACTCCGATGTGATCCTTTCGGTGGACGCTGATATTATGTTAGCCTCACTTTAATGGAAACCTTTTCCATGTCAAAAGAAAAAATTTATAATACATGGGTAATAAGAACCAATAATATATTCATATATCTCTTGTAAAACTAACCTCACCATAAATTCTATCTCATCCACATCATCTCCCACATTAGCCATGTCATCGCACTAACTTACAACCACTTAGGGGTGTTTGACACTGCTCCACTCTATGTTTTTTAGCCAAACAAATTCAGCACTCTGCTCGAGAAAAAAATATAGAGTTATGAGAGTAACTAAAGAGGTACTCTACAAACTCTAAGTTTTTATAGAGCTGTTCCAAGCAGTCCTAAATATGCCTTTAATACAAGCTATCCACATCCTCTTCGTTAAACACACTACTTCAATATACTCCAACTGTTTGCTAAAAGTACTTGGCA
>Ga0182004_10001393_pt1 | contig 17602 bp, 10 predicted proteins | sample Sormic07211540_1_FD_120479 | JGI IMG/M metagenome (GOLD analysis project Ga0182004, IMG submission 120479) | Endophyte microbial communities from Sorghum bicolor roots, Mead, Nebraska, USA - 072115-40_1 MetaG | ecosystem: Host-associated > Plants > Roots > Unclassified | place: USA: Nebraska...
CCGGAGCTTGGCCAGGTTGCAGAGCTCCCTGGCGAAGCGGACGCGCAGCGCCGGGCACGTCTTCATGCCCAGGCGCTTCACGAGGACGTGGACGCGGCCGTGGCCGGTGTCCAGGAAGCCCTCGTACCCTGTCCTGAAGTCCAGCTCCGCGACGACCTGTGACTCGGAGAAGTCGTTGGTGATGGCGACGATCTCCTTGTAGGGTATCTCACGCGGCATGTCCACGTGTGGGATCGTCGCCACGGGAGATTGCCGCGACGACGACCGCCGGCCGGAGCCGGAGTCAGCGGACGCGGACCTAGAGCCGGCCCTACTCCCGTCTTCCGCGGTGTGGTAGATGGTGTCCGCGGCCGCGGTGGCGTAGACGGGATTGGACAGAGACGTCGTCGCCGTGCTCCTGTCGGTGGTGACGGTCGTGGCGCCGGAGTCGGAGGCCGACGAAGTGGTGAGGGAGATGTACTTCGGGAGCGCCACGAACGACGGCAGACGCGGGAGTTCGCCGCCGGAGCAGCCGTCGGAGAGGTTCTCCACCACCCACCTCATGGTTGGACGCGCCCTGGGGTCGTGCAGCGAGCAGAGGAGGCTGAGGTGCATGACCCTTCCGACGTCGAACAGCGCGGAGGCGCCGTCGTCTGGCAGCTTCGCGTCCGCGGCGTCGAGCAGCTTCCCCTCATCGGACAGCCGGCGCACCCAGTCGAGCATGAAGATCTGGTCGTCGGGGTACGCCAGGTCGATGGCGTCTGCTGGTTTGTAGTCGAAGGCTCGACGCCGTGATCTACGGCGTCGACCTCTCTGCCACGTCGGATGCCACGCTGGGCTCGCCCAGGGAGCTCGACGCCGTGATCCAAGGCGTCGAGACGTGTAACCTCGACGCCATGAAGCATGGCGTCGACCCCCTGGGTCCAAAATTGAGTTTAAGTTTTTCAGAGATCCAAAAGAGAATTTTTTTCAAAAAAAGGGTCAAATTGTAAAAAATTGAGGAGGTGCAGGAGCGCCGGGTGCCGCTGCACGACTTGTTCTTTTTCATAAAAAGTGATAACCGAGTTGCATATATTAATGTGCTATTAGGAAAACATAATTATGCGCATATAGGGATTTAAAATATAAATATATAAGAGCATCTCCAAAGGCTTTGACAAATTGACTTGGCATTTGTTGTTATTTGCAAACTCACATAACAAAATGCAAAGGATAAAAATAGGTCATCTCCAAGGGAATTGATATTTGGACTTGACAAATGATAAAAATAGAAGGTCTCCAGGCGTGCGCGCTTTCCTCGCGCGTGACTTTGCTCGCGCAATTGGGTTTGCAAAGTCATCCACAACTTGGCATTTTTGCCAAGTTTGCTCCCTCATTTGCCAAGTTGCCCAAATTGCAAACTCCAAATGCAAAACCGTTGGATACCTCTTTTAGAGCTTTTTGACAAATTACTCAAATGCAAACCTCAAATGCAAAACCTTTGGAGATGCTCTAATACACATAGATAAAATAAAAACTCATAAAAAATAAAGATATTGTCATTAGCCTTAAAAACTCAGTCGGTGAGGGGATTTGTGGCATGTACCACGCCTGTGTGGTTGGCTTATACGTCACCCCGGCCTCTATATGTATCGATGTACATTCATGGAATACAATCAATTTATTCCCATACTTTCAAGGACGATTGAGTGAATGGAAATCTAGAAAGATGACAACGGATATAGACCATTGTATTTTTTGAATGACTTTTTCCCTGGAAATAGTCATTGAACAAAATGGGAAGTTGAACTATTTGCCTGGACAACAGACATTGGAGTTCTCTTCGTTAGCAAAAGACTGACACAGTAGATCACCTGTGGTACGTACTAAGCTCACAACGACCTGTCAACGCAAAGCCTCTGATCCGCGCACCAGCTTCTAGTAGGAAACTGAAAACGGGCCCTTTTCCACTCCGGCCAGGCAATTACTCCCACTGCCACCGCGGCGGCCACAACACTTCCACCAGACCACAGGTCCACCTCCACCCTCCAAAAGACGAGAAGCCCTCCTCACCTCAGCGGAAAAACTTCCTACTCCTAGGGTTTCCTTCCTCCCTTTATATACCATCCCTATGAAAGAAAGAAACGTGAAAAATCCCTTCACCTCCTTCCCTTCCGCATCGGCCGGGATCTCGACCTCCGCCGCCGCCGCCGCCGCAGCAACATCTTCGGTACGTTCCTTCGATTCCCTCTTCTCCTCTGTTGCCCTCGATTAAGATTTGGATTCTTGGACTTGTCGAGTTGAGTTGCCATTGGGCCTGATTGAATTCTATCTGACACAATCGGATTCTTCTTCGAATTCGAATCACTTTTGCCCTCGATTAAGATTTTCGATTTGTTGGGTTGAGTTGTAGTAGGACGATTGGTCCTGATTGAAATTTGACCATCGATTCTTCTTCGTAGGAACCAGCACTAATCCAGGAAAACGAAAGGCGAGGATGGCGGAGCCGCGTAAGGAAGAGGGTCGGGAGCAGCACCTTTACCTTTTGTTTGATGACTGGGACTCTGGATACAGCATCCGCAAGGTGAGCTTGTCGCGCAGATCAGACAAACGTGCTAAGGAGCCCTTATCGTCCGGCTCAGACAAACAAGGCGTTGAGCCCCTGCCTCAAGTTTTCATGCACATCCAGGCGCGACGTGGGTTACCCCACTTGTTCACTTCTGCCTTTGACGCTAAGATCATGGTGATGCATCCCTTCAAGATTGATGAAACCAAGGGCATCCCAATGATCGACGTCCAGAAACAGGCCTTAACCTTTGGACCTCTGCCCCGCAGCGCTAATTTCCTTCCAATCTACCTCCCCGTCGGCTGCAATAGGCTATTCATTCTGGACATTGGCAGTTTTGATTGCTACCTCTGGGCGCCGGAACATAGTGAAGAACCGTGGGAGTGGCAGATCCTCCCTTATCCGCCATTCCGTAGGGCCGATGTCTCCTCCTATGGCGTGCACCCCGATGGATACATCCTCGTCAGTACTATTGGTGACGCACGCACCTTCATCTTGGACACCACCAAGGAGGATTATGTGTGGAAACCATACAGTAGTTCGGTGTTGCCCTTCTCCGGCCGTGGCCACTATGACACCTCCCTGGGGGGCTTTGTCGGTCTCTCCAGAGATGGGTACCTCTGCTGCCGCACCATGGCTGCCAGCACCACCGGGACTAACCCTCACGACAAGCGCACCAATGTCAAGGTGTACACTGAGAGGCAGCATGTAAGTGCCACCCTTGTGCACATACACCCGCGCAAATTCTGCCTTGTGGAGTGTGTCTCTGTTGACAGCAGAAGGACTGGTCAGGACCTCAGGGAGTCATGGGCTCGTGAGTTCAAGATGCCGCTGGGGTCAAGGCCTTGGTTTTGTGTGGGCGGCGGGCCACAAGGCGGCCGCTGTATGTATCATATCAAGACCTTCACCCTCACTTATGACTCTGAAGCAGACTGTTTGAAGCTTAAAAACTGCAAGGGTCAGGGTTGTTGCTACAGCCTGCCTCATGAAGCAAGGATTGGTTCCGTCTGTATGGATCCCGTGGCATTTTGGCTGTGAAATGCTAAAGTCATGAGAAGAGCTGCTATGTTTTCATTCAGGTGTGCCTTTTGCTTCTATGTTTTAGTTTGTTCTTCGTGGATTCAGTGCTAGCTCATGTGTGTTTGTTAGCTTTTCTATGTGGTCACTCAGTTGTTAATCAGTTGCTATTTTAATTAATTCAGTGTTTAATGTCTAGTGTAATGAACAATATGTATAAACTCGGGTATTATTGGTGTGTTGCTTTCCTATGTTTTGAAATGTGTAATCTCAAACGATTCTGTGAATCCCTTGCTATGTTCTCATTGTACAGTTCAGTTTGTGACAACAATGAGGAATCAGTTCTGACATTTTTTTAGTGTGTAAGCTTAAGAAGTTATACAGAAAGTTTAGTGTGTGGGGAGGTGCTTCATCCTACATAGAAATGCCTCACAACTACGGAATTTTGTTTCTAAGATCAAAAGCAAACCGATCCTCCTAAAATAAAAAGCTTATCTTTACAGAGTTTTTTTTCTCTTTTGGGATCATTCTGTATTTATCCTATGCTAGTAAGATAAGATATTTCACAAGTTTGAAGACTAAAAAACTACATAATTGATTATGGGATTTTGATTGTTTTTCTGTATAATTGAGAAACATATTTGGCTTGTCTGATAGATAAGATGCACACAGCAGAATGAAGTTTCGATGTCTAGGCATTTTTAAATGCATAATGCTGCCAGCTTTTATTCCTTGATATGACTCGAACTGGCTAGCTACGACGCGACTTTGCTCTGTAAAGTAACTGAATCTGGCTCCACTAAAATGGTGGACCGTAGATGCATGCATGCCCTGCATCCAGGACTTCATCTTTTTAATTCAGGGGCTGACTTCTGCTTCTATGTTTAAGTATTTTGTTTCTAAGATAAAAAGCTTGTACCGATCCTCCTAAAAAGTTACCCTTACAGAATTGTTTTTTCACTTTTGGATCATTCTTTACTTAAACATAGGTCAGTAGGAGTAGGTCAGTGCTGCAGCAAATCCATTTCACTCATTCGCAATCGAGTCCACTGCTATATAATCCACCAGTTCTGAACTTAGCTAAATGCACCACATAACCTACTACTACAGTCATAAGCTACACTAATTGCACCCAAAAAAATGCACCCAGGAAGCTGTATCTTTTGAAATTAAGAGACAAAATTAACTCTAATCTCTCATTCCAATAACTCAATCACATCCAACGGTCATAAACGCTGGGATCAAACTCATCACTCACCTCATCCCTCACCCTCAGCCGCCTCAGGCCTCAGCGCATCCCGCGCGGCTCCTCTCCCCACGCACTCCCCAACGCACGCGCGCCTCCTCGCGACTCCTCTCCCCAGCGCACTCAGCAACTCCTCTCCCCGAGGGCGCCAGGCCACCTCCAGGGTACCAAGGCATGGCGAGCGCCGACCGCTAGGGCAGGACAAGGGTGTCAGCCGCCAAGCAAGGATCGGTTCTGCTTCGGTAGCACGGGATTAGGTCCTTGCGCGCGGTGCCATGGAGCCGATGCTAGACTTGGTCTGCGGTGGGCGCGGTACCGGTGACGGACGGGGCCTCTGCGGCGAGCGCAACCTACTCCATGGCTGCTAACCAAGGTACCTCTGCTCCCATTCTAAATCCCCTGGAGCTTCGATTCGGTATGACAAGGGAGGGTGCGGGTAGTGGACCGCCGCCGGCCGACCCTGTATCCTCTCCCTCGCGGTGCTCCCTTCGACGGCCTCCACAGGGCTTTTCTTGCTGATGTCGTTCGACCCGAGCTGCTTGTCGTGGCTGAGCGAGCTGAGCCCATTCCTCCCCTATGCCGGCCCCCGTGCCGCCAGAGCCAGGCTGGGCCAGGCGCCGTTCGCGCCGAGCCCGCGTAGCAGCCTGCTGCTGTCCATGCCCACCGTGCCGTCGCTGGCCACCGGCACCGTGCTCGAGTTCTTTAGCAGCACCAACTTCCCGGACCTGTAAATCTCTAGATGATTATTGACCCCACGACAATTCTACTGATCGATTCCATTTCATTACTAATACTTTGTTGTTGCTGTCAGGTCGCATCCGTGTCTCGCCAAGCAGCCTGGTTAAATTTTCTAATCGCTTTCCTGTTGGTAATTGAAGGAGTTAGCATTCTATCAATGGTAGCTACTGATTCGTTAATTAATTGATTGGTTGTAGGAATTTTTTTCTTCTCAAAAAAGCTTTTCTCTGTTTTCATAGATCGACTTGCATGGAATGATGAGAAACAAAATGAACTGACAATAAAAATTTCCAAGTAGAACGGGCACTCTTCTCTACAGTGCTTGCTTGTTAAGGGATGGAAAGGTGAGGCCAGCTGGAGCTTTCCTTGTGGAAAGTGGAATAAAGATGAGGAAGATCACACATCTGCCATTAGAGAAGTAAACTTCTGCTTGTATCATGCTTAGTTTATTTTCCTTTCTGAGTGCACGCTGTAATTTCTTTGAAGCATATTATACTTGCAGCAATGAAATATATATTCTAGATTGGCAAAATAGTTCTTTAGAGGAGTTCTGGAACTCCTGATATGAATTTGTTTTTTAGCGGTGAAAATATGTGGTCAGGTGATTTCAGCTAAGTTGAGAGGGTGTTTACCCCTACTGGTTTTACCTGATAAGAATGACTTCAGATAAACAATCAATAGTTTACAAACCTGTAGGTTTGGAGGCCATAGTATAATCACAAGTCTTAACTTTGGGCACACGACCACATAAAAAAAGAATAAGTTCTGTCTTAACTTTGGGCAGCGTTTCTGACAAATGACTTTCTACTATCTGTGTTCTTTCAGTAAAAAATCTGTTACATTCAAGATTTTGTTTCCCCAAATCTATGTCAAAAGAGAGCTCTTGAGCTGATTTTGTTAGTGCTCATGGATTTGCAAGCCCCAATATTTGTTTTTTAATATCAATAGCAGTTTACTATTGGTTTCTTGGAATTTCTTTTCCACATTGCTATATGTGATATTGAGAGATCCAAGGCGCCTCTATGTACCTGGTAGGCTTTACCACATTGTTAAAAGGAAACCTTTCAGGAATGAATATACAACATGTACGTAATGCTTGCTATTTGGCATGAATCTTAATGTATCTCACTATTTTCTTTATTTTTAAAATATATTATGTTTTTTATTTTACCGTAGCGTTAGCACAGGCAATATACTAAATTAGATGGCTGCAGCAGGCTTTGGTTTTGTTCAGTATTAGCTCTTCAAGCCTTTCAACACTTTGGATGTCAGGTCTTTGTTCTCTTACCAAAGTGGTATGTTAGTGTTGTGCATCTTTACTTTTTCAGTCAAAATTATTTCTGAACTTTGAACAGTTCACCCTTTAAACTATTTCTGAACTATTTTTTTTACAGGAACTAATAAGTATGATGTCAGTCTTGGTGGCCACATTATTTTTGTTGGCACCATAGTTGCATTGCTCCGAACTCACAAAAGTACTGGCCTAAATGAGGGTAATTTTGCTGTTGTGATGCTATTCTGCAGTTGTTTCCACACTGACCTTTAGCTGCAATGCGACACTGCAGGTAACGACAGTGTATAGGTGTCAAGTGTAAGTGTTGACTAACAAGGAAGAAGAAGGAAGCAACCTTGAGGCTTCAACCTTGAAGCAACCTTTAAACTATTTGTGTTGCAATTTGACTTCCATTTTGGGGTCTCCTACATGGATATTTGTTTTACATTTTCAAATGCCCTCACACTCACCCACCCAAAAAAGGTTACGATCTGATTTTTTCAGGTAACTATGAATTCACTTGTGGTGGTGCTTTGTAGATATCATGATGTTATGATTCGTGTGCTTTCTGACATTGAATTAGTTGATTTTGAACAGGTAGCAAAACCTGAGCTGGCACTAATGACATATTCGTATTCTTTGATGTTGAGCCTGTTGAGTGTGCTTCTATTGTACAGGTTTGTGCTTAAGTATTTTTCTTTATCTGTGAAATCTAGGGAGTGGGGTAACATTTGTGCTTAGGTATTTCTTTGTAACATAACATCATATACGTACTAGCAACAGATCGTTTATTTTCTCACTAATTTTTTAGATAATTTCCAAGTTTTATTTTGGTTCATATTTGTTAGGTGCATCGAGCAAAGCTTAAATTATCAAAGACAGACGTTGCCGGCAGGGTTAGTAATATTGTTATGTGTTTTGTAAACAGCCATTTAAAACCTCAATTTTTTTGGATGTCATAATGAATTAGGAATTGACCAGGTTCAACATCCAGGAGCTGACCATATGGCATTGTTTCTGCAGAAATATGAAATCAAGGACTTCAAACATGAGGACAATGGCGCTGCAACAAATTTTCAAATGTATATGTACTTCAGTATATGGCGCCTGGAACCAAATCTAAAATATACAAGCTACTGTAAGCAACAAATTTTCACCTTTGTTAATTTTAATAGGAAAAAGTCTACATAACCCCACTAAACTATTTAGAGTGGAACACTTTATCCCCCGAACTATAAAATCGGATATTCTACCCCCTAAACTTTCAAAACCGGTCAAATAACCCCTAGAGTGGTTTTAGAGGGTGGTTTTGCCTTTTTCTTTTTTATTTATTTCCGCTGAATCTTTGAAAAAATCATAATAAATCATAGAAAAATCATAAAATGAAAAATTAAATTTTGCTGGACTCCTGATGAGTAGATCTACACAATGATATACTTCAGTACAAAGTTTTTGTTGTAGGTTTAAGTTTATATTTTTCAATAATTAATAAGAAAAATTCATATATGTAGTTCCTATGGTTCAATTGTGATAAACTTTTTATGGTGAGCTCATTATTGTATGCTTGAACTATGGTAAAAGTTTCATACCTATTGTATCACGTATAACTTAGTTATATATCTATTTATCTTTATTTTTGTTAAATATATGCTTTATATATAACTAAGTTATACGTGATCCAATGAGTACAAATTTTTTACCATAGTTGAAGCATATAATAATGAGCCCACATAAAAATTTTACCATAGTTAGACCATAGGAACTACATATATGAATTATTCAAATTAATTACCGAAAAAACATAGATTTAAAGCTACAGCAAAAACTTTATACTAAAGTATATTATATTATATATTTACTGTGTAGATCTACTCATCGGGAGTCTAACAAAATTGAATTTTTTATTTTATGATTTTTTGGTGATTTATTATGATTTTTCAAAGATTCAACGGAAATAAATAAAAAAGAAAAAGACAAAACCACCCTCTAAAACCACTCGAGGGGGTTATTTGACCGGTTTTGAAAGTTCAGGGGGTAGAATATCCGGTTTTATAATTTGGGGGATGAAGTATTCCACACTAGATAGTTTGGGGGGTTACGTAGACTTTTTCCATTTTAATATATGTTCTTTCAAATGTATTTAGAAGCATGTCTTTATTGTTTACATTGTATGCTGTGAAGATCAAACGTATGATGCAAAACTATGCTGGTTTTTCTTGCACCCACACTGCTCGTTGGTTAAATGTGCTTAAATTAGTTCTTTAATTCCATTTCTGTTTTGCACTAATTGGTTTTCTAGACATTAGTTACTTTTTCCCACTTGCCCTCCCATCAATAGTGTTGACTTCAACTGATTGAAGGATGGGTACTTTACATTTTGAGCCTATATTGTGGTTAATTTTCTTTTAACTTAATATTTATTTTGTCTCCTAAAATTTTACACACATTAGAAAAAAATTGGACTGTTGGATTTAATAATTTTATTGCTGATGCTATCCAAGGAACCACTAACTACGTGAAAGCAAGATAATGTAGCCGGATGGAAGTCAAACTCAGATTGACTGTAATTCCTACCAGTAATTCCTAGAAGACATGGAGATAAAGCAGATGATCAAAGTGGAAACCCATAATGTATTCATGTTAGGGGTATAGATGAATGGATCTGTGTTGAATGCACCTTGTTTGCGAAGCACCAAGAGATGGGTGCTAGCTAACAATCCTATATATGCTCGGATGGATTTTTCTGTCTTTTTTTCCTTGGTAAATTTGGAATTTAAACTGATGTAAATACTAATTTATCTCACTTCCATTACCAGAGATTATGTGAATTATTTATTTTGTAAGGTAAGACTAATATTTGAAAGCAACCAAACTATCTGCTACTATGTGCAATTGCAAGAAGCAAATCATATTTACACATACTCCTCTATCCCAAAGTATAAGATATTTGACTTTTTTTACCTCAAGTTTGATCACTCGTCTTATTCAAAAAAAATTATGCAAATATAGTTAAATTTAAGTCATTCTTGAAGAACTTCTACTAATAAGTCAAGACATGACAAGAAAAGTGATATTTTGCATATAATTTTGAATAAGACGGGTGGTAAAAAACTTATAATTTGGGATGGATTAATAGTTATTTTTATGTGCATTATACTAGTGTAAAGGAATAGGTCAGTAGGAGTCTAAGGCTGTTGACCACCCAATAACATTTGTTCAATATACATTTGTGGATAGCTCTATCTCTGGTGCAAGGAACTAAGCTCCTGTTTTCTTTTTGCTCGATTCCAGATCAAGGGGGTAATTTTCAACTTTTGATCTGTTATGTTCGGGAAACATACAAGCGTAGGGAACGTGGCTGACCGTGGCCTAGCCTGTGCGCGGTCACCACGACGGGGTGTCCTGGTCGTTTACGACCAGTGGATAGTTAGGATACTTATCAGATTTGGTTAGTTATATTTGTTAGGAGATCTAGTTTGTTAAGTCATCGTTATGGAGTCATGTAAGGACTATAAGAGTCCCCATTGATTAATGAGAAGGGTATCTCCCTACGGGCACCTGGCTGTGCTTTCTGTCTGCCTCTGTTCTTGTTCTTGCTGCTCGGGATTGATCCTTGATCACGGCGCCCTCTTGCGCAAGGTCTCCCGCGCTCACGCTCCAGTCTCACCGCCCTACTTCCTGTGATCTAAAGCCCGACGTTCTACCATGATCAATGTTCATTGACTTCGGTTCTAAATAAACTTGTTTTTATGGTAGTTGTAATTAAGCTTGTTTTTTCGTGGTTCTGATTTCATGACCCTGATCATGTATAGAGCACCCCCACCCCTTTCTTTTCGGTTTGGGTGGGTGTGGTTTTTAGTTTTTTCAGCTTGCTGGGTTTCCTTCTAAGCATGTCTTGTATTTCTCTATTTTAATGAAATGACACGCAAATCTCTTGCGAGGTTCGAGAGATTTATGCAATGAGTTAAGTGCATCACCAGTTTGTTATAGATTAAATAAGTGATCACTTGAACCGTTCTTCTAAATGCTCACTACTTTTTTTACTGATTACTGAAATGACATCACATGATTTTAGTGATGTGCATAGGGAAATATAACATATTATGAGGTACACGAGTTCTATATTCTTTTATTACGTGTCTGCTTATTTTTATGCTTTAATGTGTTAAATGGGAGCACCAAAGTAATCTACAACTTGCTTGGTTTTTGCAATCCATTCCATTCATTTTATCAGCCTTTCTGTCGGTTACATAATGTAGTAAGCAAAGCGTGTAGCTGTCTGGGTATGATAAACTTAATTAACAATATTAATTCTTGTAACTTTTAGTTTTTAATCCTTGAAAAAGGGCACGTACTCCCTCCGTTCCAAAAAGAGTGACGTTTTTGACTTTCAGACATCGTGTTTGACCGTTTGTCTTATTCAAAAATTTTATGTAAATTATAAAATAAATTAGTCATGGGTAAAGTATCTCTAATGATAAAATAAATCTTAACAAAATATATAATATTTATGTAAAAAATTTGAATAAGACGAATGATCAAATAAGATGTCTGAAATTCTAAAACGACGCTCTTTTTAGGACGGAGGGAATACCAATTAGACAATTTTTCTCCTGTTTTGTTAGTAAGATAAGATAAAAGACAAGTGTGATTTATTCTGCAATTGCTAAATGGCACGATTAAGACCGAGGATACGGGGTACACGATAAGTAGACCACGACCAATAATAGACATGAGTTGTAAAAAGAAGTGTAAGATGACATGAGTTGTAAAATTAATAATAAATTTTAGGCGTGTCCTACTGACAGAACGGTTGCCATGTGGAAGGAAGATGACATGAGTGATTCCAATTCCAACTGTTGACCAGGGGAGTCGCCTTCCTGCGAGTGAGAGCCACCTCCGTGCGACAGTAGAGAGTCGTAGCTAGACCCGCCGCCGGCCCCCTGCCTTCTCTCCGGCGAGCTTGCCGGCGACAAGGAGGGCCGGTTCCTCCTTCCCCACCTCCTTTCTCCTCTATCCCTCCTTGTATTATTCCCTTAATGCTACAAGTTTTTAGTTGTGTTTTAGTATGGATCTCCGGCCTCCCTGTCCATGGAAGCCGTTTGAAGCTCTTGGGCGGAGTCGCTCTCGCCGCCGCCTGCTGCGTCGTCGTCGGCCTCATCGCCCTCTTCCGGCGACCGAGCACCTGCCCTCATTCGTCTGCACCGCCGCATCCGGTGGTGGCTGCAATCGAGCGCTTCAGGGCTCGTACATACTCTGACTTGCAAAGACCGCCACGGCACCTACATGAGAAATATGGGGACATAAAATAGCTGAATATTAGATAGAGAAAACGGTATCTTGTGAGCTAATGGTTTCTCAGGATAAGCATAAAGGTACACTGAATTCCTTCAACTGGAACATCAAATGGCCTAAGTTAAGCCCAACCACGAAATATCAAACACGCAGTTCTTCAAGCATTAGAAAGCAGTAATGCAAACACCTGCTTCGAGGATGTAACAAGAAACACCTTTCATATGCATTCATGTCTAATAATCAGGGAATAAGTATTGAGTTAGCAAATGCTACCAGTAGATCTTCATATTTCTTGTTGAATTCTGCTTCAGTATTAGACGAATCCCATTCAATATTGTACTCTTGGGCAATAGCCTTCAAGACTTTTAGCTTTGATTCACCTGATGGAGCCTTCACCGAGAGCTTTTTGATTATCTGTATAAAAGATGCACAATAATTGTAACTTGTAAGAGCAAACAATTCTGAATTCTGAAATAGAAAAGGCACATGTTTGAGTTTGAGCTTCCACTTACTGTGTGGTTGACACCGCTGTCAGGGCGCAATTCCATAGCACCAGCAACAAACTCCTTCCCATACTTGGTGGTAAACAAATTACGGAGATGCATTAGCTCAGGCAAGTCTGAACATCTTCCTGATGCAAAGATTATACTAGCAATTGCTTCACGCAGTTCTAAGGGGCATTCCCTGCTCCATGATAATAGGTGTTAACTATATTCTGTTAAGTGACAAAGAAAGAATCTTGAGCCATGGCTTAGAAATTGTAATTCGATCACAGTTCATAGTGCGAACCTACTTTTGGACCTCAACAATTGGGACTCTTGCCAGAACAAATTCACAGAAAAGCTCTACGATCTCGTAGGAAGCCAATATATTTTGCTCCCGAATAATGTGCTCCACCTATGATTAATAATGATACCATTAGAAACTGTTAAGAACAAAAAAAAAAGGAAAAGTCCAAATTACTCGCCCCCACCGCACGTGAGCGAGAGGGAGGGAGGGAGGGAGAGCATTATCTTACAAAAATACAGTGAATTTTTCATCATTATTTTTAGATAGGTTTTGTATCTAGGTTAATTATTACAAGATGTACTAACCTATAAATAATAATAGCGAAATATTTATAATGTATTTTTCTAACACAAGTTATGATGTTCTCTACACTACAAAAGTTGAACTAAACACTCAGCTTGTACGAAAGAACAAAAATGGCAATTAAGGGGTAGATTTTACCAATTGAAATTGTTGGGGAAGGGGGTGTAGATTGAACAAAAAATTGGTTCAGGAGGTTATCCAAACAATGTTCATATGTGGAGCGAGTAATTTAGTCCTTTTCCAATATAATAGTGAGAACTATGCCAAGGATGCTATAACTCCAACTTACTCGAATCCTTGCAATCGATTCCTGGCCAGTCTGAAGATATTGAACCATTTCTTTGCGCATATTTATTAGTTGTAACTCCCTCCTGTTGCGCAGCAGCTCTTGATCCTCGAAATGACGAGATTTAAACATGTTTTGCTACATAAAGCACAGAAAATAAGTTAATTAAAGATTTAAACAGCAAGAACTTTTGTTTCCTCCAAATCACACAATGTTTGTGAATGGATAACACTGTAAGCACTAGCACAGAACATCAACTGACACTGGGTAAGAACATAGTAATATACTAATTCCTCGTGACCAATGATCAATTCCATAACAGAAATAAAGTAAGTCATCAAATTCCATCGGCTTTTGTTTAAGCAGTGGACCTATGGCCACAGGGGTACTTACTAATTTATTTTTTCCAGCTCAATACTAGTCAATTTCCGTGGGTTCATGGTGGATTCAGATATCTTTACTGAAGCAGTCATCCTTACTACCAAAAATGAAGCTTTCCATTACCGTGTTAAATTAAGAGCATATAACATCTTCAACAACATGTGGAAGCCCTGAAGCAAGATGTCTTTCATCCTAATTCACATTTCAGGCATACATTGAATTGCACCACAACATCTAACATGCCAACATATAGAGAATTAAAGTGCCAATTCGCTTTTCTATGAGAGAGAAGGGGCGAAGAAAGGAAAGACTCGTATCCTTCGGATATCTCATGAGAAAGCACACTAAAATTCACGATCTTAGAAAGTTAAAATACACCCTTTAATCGAAACGGGGAATTACCATTTTGTGCCGAAGCCCGAAGGTGGATCGGTTGAAGAGCGAGTTAAGAGACGACATCGTCGGCAGCTTCGCCAAGGCTGCCCCGCAGATGTTAACAGCTTGATGTCAGTAGCGTGCGAACAAGGTTGCTGAAGAATCTGAGGTCGGTCCCGAGCTTACGGGCCGAACTAAGGTTGCTGAAACCACTGAGGCGCTAGACCACGCACGCTTGCCGGCGGTGGAGGTGAGAGATCCAGCCTAACAAGCGCGCACGGGTATGATGGCCGCCGGCTTCGGGTGGAATCTAGCGCAGTCGGGACTCGGGCGTGGTGGTTGACTGACCGTGCTAAAGCGATGAGGCAGAGATGTAGGAGGTGCCGTACCGAGGGCAAGAGCGAGAGGGGCGCCGCCTGCCGCCGGGGACGGAGGCGATTGGAGATGTCACTGGGAGGTGGGAGGAGTCGACGTTTTCTTTTTTTTTTTAAGAGTCGACGAGGATTGAGGAAAGATGGATGTTTTTTTAAAAAAAATCCCCCAAAAATGTTTTTTTATATTTACTAATTGAGTGAAACAATGGGTTTCTAAGTACGTGCTCAGCCAATTTGCAAATACATAGCTAGATGTAGCTTGTAAATAATGATAAAAAAAACTTTAGAGCTAACTAGGTTCTCTGTAGCAGCTCATACTATATACTCCCTCTGATTGCTTTATGCCATATAATCCCTCCGGTTTCCTAAAAAATGTTGTTTTAGACAACACCACAGTCTCAAAAAACCAACTTTGACCGTTACTTTTTGCTATACAATATAGTCAATATATACTTTTATGAAACTACATTTCAGATGAATCTCCATCACTTTCATGTTTCTAAACTCAACCCAAAAGAATTTATTTGTAGTCAAAGTTTAAAATATTTGATTTAAGACAACCTCAAAACGATACTCTTTAGGAAACCGGATGCAGTATAATATAATATTTTTATGCTTTGACATATGACATAAGTACGGGTATGACCGGTATCTCTTGTGGTTGAAGCATTTTAAAGGGTTAGATCTTGAGTTGTGCTTTTTACAGCGTAAGTACTTTATTCTTTTTCACAGTGTAAGTACTTTATTGCTATTCAAAGTGGTTTAATATCTTAATGCACCTAACTATAATATAATATAATTCTTCTTTCGTAAAAAAAAACCGTGCTAGATTTTCATTGGACAAAAGTATTTCTAGAAAAATACTATGCTATATAAACAGCTATTTTACCAGGTATTGTCGTTGTGGGGGAAAATCCCGCATGGGTACCATCTTCTTAGCAGATTTATATTAAACCTTGGTTTGAGGACTGACCATTGTAAGAAGTACCAACGAAATTATACAATGCGGTGTCCGCAATTTAACAAAGAAAAAACACTTAAGAACGTCAACAAGATAGCAAGCACGTACAACTAATTAAATTCGAGAGATACTTATCTCTGCATACCATGACAAAAATTAAAGCACTTTTTTCTCGAATACTCAAACAAAATTTAAAGCACTAAAAGTCCTATAGTACCCTAAGGAACTATAAATCCAAAACAATGGATTAGGACATTAGCGGCTATAGGCAAAAGGTATTTAACAGTGTGAATCTAGCCATGAAATAATGTCGTTAATGGCAGTTGAAATCCGGTCATCTGGCTCTCCCTCTAAGATTGAGTGGTAGCTGCCTTCATAGAGCTTGAGGGTCTTGTCCTTCGTGCTGGCTTTCTCATAAGGAATTTGCTGACATGAGGATCGGTTACCATGTCTGCGCGGCTCCATGAAGAATCAGCAATGGGGAGGAGATCTATATAGGAATATCATAAAAAGTGTTTTTTGTGTTAGGTACTTCAACGAGAAGGAATGTACATATAAAAAACAACGAGAAGAAATGTCCCATGACTTGCATCCAGATCATGTCTAAACATATAAAACAGAGAGCTCTAGATCCATGAAAAAAAGTTGCAAGCGATAGTGACCTTCTCCAACTGTGCTTCAATGTCCTTCGTGGATTTTAAAAGTTCAACTGCTGTTCTTAATCTCATTTGGTCAGAATATGAGATGGCATTGTACTCAGCCTGAAAATGAAAATGCCAAGGTAAATAACTTCAATAAATATTTCAACCAGCAGTGCTGTATTGATTCATTTTCTAGAGTTAACATAAATTATCACTAGAAGGTTATGGAAAAAGGCAAATTGTACGAGACTTAGTCTTGCACATACGATTAAAATACTGCAAAGCGAGGCAAACCACAAAATACACATGGATACTAGGATATATGCTAGATGTTACATAACATTCGTGCAAATCAAGTTGAAGATACTAACTTTGCCTCAGGAAACTGTGCAAGAAACTTACTACTTTCCTTTTCCTTGGATCTCTAAATGCCAAATCTCCTATATCTTTCTGCGGAAATAACTTCGCCTCAGGAAGAAGACATGACAATATGCTCAGTGCCTTCAATACAGGTGCAGGTGGTGTTACATCTTCTGAAATCTTGCCAAAGAAAAGCCAGGATCTTATAAAATCACTGAACAAGAATGAGGAGAGAAAAATAAATAAAGTACGCAAATCCTTGGGCTTTAAAAACATGCAAAAAGACTTCGAAGGGAGATTCCGACACCAGTTGCTAGCTATCTTGACAGATGAGTAAAGAAAGTCCAGATAGTTTCTTCGTGCATTCTTCAGATTAGTTGTCCTAACATAAGTAAAACTGGAAAAAAAATAAATTTGGCATGGACTTAGTAATTAGTAGTAACTATGACATAAATTGCTTTGCAAACATATCAATAAGAAGTCATTTCTTGACCACCAGCTCCCAAATTTCACCTACCCTATATTTCGACCTACTGTCAACTGTGAACTACAATCCACTATTGTGCGCTAGCACAGTAGCACTAGTCATGATTGGATAGTTACTGGACAGTGAAAAGTATACACACCTTACACTAACAACAAAGGGATGCAATTGCGGTAATGATATCTATAAGACGTCCGTCCGTCCGGACATTGCTGTCCACTCATTTTATTGCTCCCCCACGTCTTCTTATCCACTCATTTTTTTATCCCCACTCTTCTCTCACATCTCGCTGCCACTTCCACCGTTCGCACCATGCGGACGCACTTTCTGCCATGCGCGAGCCGCTCCTCCCTGCTTTTCTCCCTCCCTCCCCGCTACGACCCACACGCCCTCCATGCCGCCGGAGTAGAGCACGACGGTGGCAGCTTTCAATGAGCGGCGCAACTCCCTTCCTCCCTGCTCTTTCTCCCTCGCTCTCGTGACCTCCATGCATCTGGAGATGGAGACAACGACGCGGCTCCGACGAGGTAGGTGGGGAGGGATTTGGATCCGAAG
>Ga0182004_10001394_pt1 | contig 17600 bp, 14 predicted proteins | sample Sormic07211540_1_FD_120479 | JGI IMG/M metagenome (GOLD analysis project Ga0182004, IMG submission 120479) | Endophyte microbial communities from Sorghum bicolor roots, Mead, Nebraska, USA - 072115-40_1 MetaG | ecosystem: Host-associated > Plants > Roots > Unclassified | place: USA: Nebraska...
CAGACGCCCCCGCGACCTTCGCTGCGCGACTGAGCGGGCTAGGCACTGCAGGGGCCAGCCCCTAGTGGCTAAAGACGGAAACTTAGATTAGAAGTTCCTAGAATCAGTGATATCCTTCCTATTAGATTATTTAGTTGTTCCGGAAGTTCCTAGAATCAGGGATATCCTCCCTCTTTTAAGTTGGGCCATTGGCTATACAAACTTGTAACCGGGTGACAAAGAATTAGGCAAGAATCATATTCCTAATCTCCCTATCTCTTTCTGTAAGCCTGCGCTTGAGGGGGATAACCTCACCGGAGAAGACGGCCGACAGCTACGAGCTACGTAGCCGCAGTACAGCCAGCCGGGGGCTCGACGCCCTTGACATACAGAGTGCGTATGACTAATACAAGATGTGGCAAAGAAATAATCACTTCCATACCTGTACATGTCAAACAGAAAACCAATGACACAATGCACTCTTTACAACCTCCTTAGGAACCAATCAACCAAAGCCAAAACCTTCACTAGCTTCATGAATGGCAAGAAGCAGTCGTTCTTCTAATTGCTCCTTTGAGGTATATTCCGGTAAATCCAACTGGTTAAAGCTGTGCATTCAATGTGCACTTATCATATTACTAAACGAGCAGACAGTAGCATAAAGTGGTACAAAAGTGGAAGGCAGTAAACGAACGTATTGATACCATGTATGAGCAGATGGAAGTCGGTCTGGAGCTCCATACGCCTTGTGAATCTGAAATCTCTGGGGGCCAGAAATACCTTGTAGCGCTTTGAAACCCTCCAATGGTACCTATACAAATAAATTCCATGTGTGTTACTGATTGAAGTTTTAGAGCAATATATACTGTTTAAGATTTATGAGACTTTTTAGATGAAACTATAGTTTCACTGTAGTCTTATTTTAAAATGCATCAAAATTAAGAATGAAGCAGTTTTTGACCTTGGATGTTCCGGTAACAAACTGCAGTAGTCTCGCCATGTCTTCCTTGCTGAATGCTTTAACAACTTCCCAGAACCACTGGATGACAGGAGATGCAGCTGAATATCCTATATATTCTGTGTTAACCTTCAGATCATCCACTGGAAGGGAAAAAAACACAATAAGACGAAAGGAAATAAATAACGTATGCAATAAGATGATGAATTACTCCAGACAGATGAAATCCACTCACGGTCAATTTCAGGAAGACCACTGATCAGCAGTTCAAGTTCTTTATCATTGAATAACGATATTAGATCCCTTGGAACTAACTCTGTGAAGCCTTCAAGGAAACCATTTATTTGAGGACGAATTGCAGTGGTCAGTATATGTTCCGCTACAAGGTCAACATATTCTTGTTTTGTTTCCTCAGTAACCTTGATGTTTCTTCCACCCGGTTTTAGCTCATAATCGGTAACCTGAGTTGAAAAGTTATTAAACTGCACAACTAAGATAATAGCTGACGCAAGCAGAAAAGGTTTTGGCTAAAAACCATGATGGCTTTTCAATACCTCAGTCTTCTCGTAGAGAATATGCTTTTCCTCATCAGGATCCATGCTAAATGTTAAATCGGGAAGGTCACTTACATCATTCTGTTCAAAAAAGGCATAATTAAGGAACTGCATAGATCGACATATATATAAATTAATAAATAAGAAAATGCAGAAGATGAACCCAAACCTCCAGCATCCACTTCAAATTTTTGTAGTAATCAGGATCAATAGCCTCTATATCATGATATGTTACTTTAGCACCTAAGATATGTTTGTAAAATGAACGGGTAAAGTGGACATCCAACAATTGGCCATCAAATAATGCTTTAGCAACCTGTGCAAACAACTAGGTCTCAGAAAAAGGGAAAACAAATGAAGCAGTGTTGAACCATTGTGGATAGTGTCAAGAAATTACCACTCGACCAACAAACTTGAAGTAAGAAAGGTGCTCCGTTTGAAAAACAGAGTTAGGATTAGGCTGGAAAGTCGCGTTGTTTCCAACTGTAGTGAAGAGAAGAGCTCCTTTGTCAAAAATAACTCTAGAGAGCAGTTGGTACCATTCCCTAGTTAGTCCTCCAGCATCTATGCCCTCTTCCCCTTGAAATTGCACAGTCAAACGACCTTTGAGATCCTGGGTACGACGTAATCTCAACTGATTATATGAATCCTCCAAAACATAAGCCCTGCGAACACTAATGCGTAGAGGAGCTGAAAGATGCTGATCATGCTGTTGTCTGATTCGCGACCGGAAGTAAGCACGTTTGTTGTCAAAATCTATCAGCCTTGGCACTTTCAACATCATAGAAAGTGACTTCTCCAGTAAGCTAGGATTTTGTCGAATAAAAACATTGAGTAGCCGTCGATGCTTTTCTGCAACCCTTATAAAAGTAACATTGCAGATCCCACTAGTCTTCAATGATGGTGAAGATGAACTTCCAGCAGATTCTTTTACTTCAGGGGCAGTAACACTGTAATCCGACAGTGTAACTGGTTGATTTGTTTGAAGCTTCTCGCATAGGACAAAGAACGATTCTATGAACGGCAACAAGCGTTGAGTGCCTGGAGGAAGCGAAGATGAACCAGAGGATGAAGCACCAACTTCTAAAGCATCCATCAATGGGGCATGGGAAGCGAGTGATGAATTGTGTACAAATTTTGCCTCTGTGGCACTTATACAATCACTTAACTCTTGCCACAAAGGTTCAAGACCGACATTCAGATCCCACAAAATAGACTGCTCTTCCTGTAGTAAATCTTTTTCATGTCTACTATCCATTACACCCGAAGTCAGTGTAGATAGGACTTGCAGTACCCGCAAGATCGCAGCTCCAGCCATAGAGCAAGTACTGAGCCCAAGCATTTGAGTGTTCTTCAGTGTTAGAAGCTCCTCAACTGCTGAAGAACTTAAACTCTGAGCAACACCAGCTAACTCAATGGAAAAGAATTTCCGATGCGATGCTGCAACACTAGCCAATTGTTTCACCACCTCCGCAGCAAGTGAGTACACTTTATCTGGAAGACTGAATATTTCAACAAGAAAATATAAGCATATTTTTCTAAAGCTCTGAAAAGAGGACATTTTTCAAATATCTAAACTATGAACTAAGAATGAATTTTCCACATATCACACATCAGATTTACACCCAAACAATAACTTTGCTCTGAGTATTTCAGCAGTAAAAGGTATAATTAATATAAAGCATATCAATTAGTTGCAAATTACATTAATCAAAAAAACAAATGGTGGCCACTGTTAAGGATACAAGAAACAAATTTCACAAGAGATGGAAAGGAAAACAATGTGTCCTTAAAGTAACATTCTAATTGGATCATCAAAGCTAAGGAGCAAATATACAGAAGGTAACAAACTTCCTATGAGGCTTGATTATCTTATCTACAGTGACGAATCTTGATTACGCATTGATCAGCCTTGGGTTCACCTCCATTCTAACTAATTGGGCAACCTTCTCTCCACTCTACCTAGTTGAGAGTTTGTAAGGAATTTTTGGTATGTGAACCTTCTTCCCAACCCATTGCCCTCACAGACTATCAGCCTAAAATATACTTTCATGGGTTCACCTTGAAAATGATCAGTTGAAAGCATCTGTAGCATTCACCAGGAAATACATGAAAACTCTAAGCATTTATAGTAAATCATCATTTGTGCACGCTATGCAAAATTAAGTAAATAAAATAGAAGGGTAAGGCAAACACTAACCCCTCAAGTGCAAGAATATTGCACAGATTATGTAACTCAGCATCAGGAAGCTGAGTAAGGATTTCATGCACATTATCATTCTGTTTAGCACAAGTTGGTGGGACCTCAACATCTCTGCTTTGGTTATTATCCGGGATATGACCTTGTTCCAGAGTAGATGGTTCCACATGTGTTTGAGATGGTGTCCCATCAACTAATTCAATATCTGAACTGTTAGTTATCTGTGCAGAGTGAGGTGGACAATCAATTTGGGATGCAGCATTGTTAACAACTACTTCCAGCAAACACATCACCTGGAGCACAAAATTAAAAGGTATGAGAAATATTTTAAGTGAACAAAAAGCTAGCATACACTAAAACAAGTGCTGATAAATACCTGCTCAAGATATACTCGACTCCGCAGAAATAAGGGTTTATTTAGAAGCTTAAGAAACAATAGAATAGGTGTATAACCCTCTGAAGATGGTTGCATCCTGTTCGGCGTTGGACTTTCTTGAGATGTCTCTTTATTGTGCTGTAATGTCAAACAGTTCGAACTAGCTGAGGGACTGAAATGGATCAAAAGATCCGCAACAGAAGGATGGTTAGAAGCAAGATATGTCAAGAGTTCAAGAAGTCGCCGTGTTACAAGTGGAGGTAGACCTGGAGAGATGAAGTGCAAGCATATAAGGTGGCTTAAGTACCCAATAACATTGTTGAATAATACAACAGTGAAGAAAAAAGGAAGATAATCAGAGAGTATTAGGGAGAGCCAAAGGTTATAAAACAAATTACAAAAGGAGATAAAATAGAGAGAATACTACCATTTGCAGAGTAAGGTTGTGCGTAAACAATGTTCCACTGACATCCATGTAATCTATATGTAGCCATGCAATCAGATACACTAAGCCCCTCAGATTCAGGTTTAATCATGTCGAGCAGATGGCCAACCAAGGTAACACGTGTGACACTATGTGCGCATAAATTGAACATAAGCCTTTGAAGAAGGCCTTTGCTGAGTGGCTGCAAAATTGTGGAATAGTTAAGCAGTTTAGCTGAAGGAAATATGGGCAAAAACCTAGTAATAAGGAAAAGCATGTGACAATAACAACATTTTCAAGTCGTCTTTATTGATAATAAGGAGAAGCAAGTGACAGTTAGCAACATTTTCAAGTCATCTTTATTGATGTCTTATTTGCAAAAGCTATTTTTGTGCATGCCCACTAAAATTCTGACCAGGGACTGATTTTGCATAACAATCGAAAAATAAATTTACATTGAAAATAAAGGAACAGGACAAACATTACCAATCCATTAAGTTCTCTTATTATTAGTCTAAAAAAGAATTTAAACATCAGATTTCTGAGGTTTATTGTATTACATAGTTTAAGAGCTTCCTGGATGTCCACACAATCAAAAATATGCATAGCTTCCAATAATATGCTATTGTCCATAGATGAGACACATATATAGGTTTATACACACCAAACAGATTATTTCATAGATGGTGAGGTTTCCATAACGTAATAATCTAGCAGAGACATGGTTGCTCATTGTTCTTATTGCCTTGAGCAACTAGGATGTAGAGAAAAGATAGCAAAGCAGACTCCACAGTGGGAGTGGGGGAATAATAGATGCAAAACTCATCCCCATAACATTTAATTTTGCAAGTTCATTTCCAATGTAAACTCCCTTCATTCATCCCAAAATAAATGCAAAGTTTGACTAGAAATATAGAAAATAGTATCAATATTTTTATCTCCAATGTAAGTTTATTATAAAAGTATATTTCATGCTCAATCTAATGATACTTATTATACATCATACTCCCTCTGTGCTGTAATACAGCACATTCTAGTATTTAAAATTGTCCTCAAATATAATGCATTCTAGAGGACAAAAACCAGTTTTGCATTAAATACTTTCCATTTATCAACCATCACCATTAATCACATTGATGATAGTGTCTAACTAGAAAATAAAAAGAGGATACATGTGTCTTTTATGTTCTCTCTTAATTTGTCTTAAAATTCCTAAAATGCACCGTATCGCAGGACAGAGGGAGCAAATATTAGCATATCTTTTCTATAAATTTGATTATAAACTTTAAAAGATGACTCATTGGGAAGCGAAATGTATGTTTATTTTGGGACGGAGGGTGTATGTGAATGGACACAGTTTGACACATTAAAGCTTTACAACCAAATATATTTAAGAGATCTTTCAGCAAGGAAGTTTTTGCAGCTGCCTGCTTTCAGCTCTTGTAACCACGGTGAGGAGAAAATGAACACCAAGGAATCCTCTGAGTTTGCTTTTAGAATTTTATAGGGGTGTATAACAGGTCCCCACCATGCAAGCCTCTATCATTCAATTTAACATTTTGGAAACTAGCGCATTACAAATTTACAAGGTGAGTTTTTCAGTATGCAAGTAAATATATGTGCATGCAATCTTACATTAAATCATAAAACTATATAACAATGCCCAAAACCACCCTATTCCCTTGAGAATTATCTGATTGCATGTTTACAATGTGAGGTTTGCACTATGCAACTAAATATATGCATGCAATATTACATTACATCAAAAAACTACAGAAGAATACCCAAAATCATCCTATTCAAGAAAAAAATACAGTTATCTAGATACTAGAGCATGTATGCACAGTGTGAACATTACCGGAGCAAGCTGCAGAAGGCGAATAAGTGCCCGCAGAGCTTCTGAGTCCAGAAGCGGGGTCCCCTCCACATCTTTACCCTTTGAACCGCCTGGTGTAGTAGAAATAACCCTTCTACCCACAGTAACACCAACAGCTCTGTCTATAATTGTCTGATTATCAGTTGGCAGCCTCCTCCCTCCAAGCCTGTAGCTTCCACCAAAAAGGCTCCCTCTAGCACGATAGCGACTCAACTCTCTGTCCCGTAGCATTTGAGCTTCAGCAAGTAAAGCTGAAGGAAGCGCAGACAGAACAGCTTCGGATGAGGTCAAAAGCACCTGTCCAGTAAAAGAGGCCAGTATTAGTATTAAACAGGTATGTAAATTAAACCTTACCTCTCCATCATGCAAGTAAGGATTGGAAATTTGCTAAAATTGAAGCATTACCTCTTCACGTAAATCAGGAGGGAAAGTTGCTATAATTGAAGCATTATCCATATCTACTGGCTGTCCAACTGGTTGAGAGTGGGCAATCCTCTGTGCTCGCTGCTGGGCTAGAACCTCAGCCTGTATGTCTGGTGGAAGAGCAGCCAAAAACTCAGGATCTATTTCTTCTGCAGCTGGGGGAGTATAGGAAGCAGCTGGGGCAGAACGGTTCTGCTGAGAAGCAAGGACTTCGGCACGAAGATCCTCAGGCAATGCTTCAAGAAATGTGGGATCAATTTCATTAGCACTGGAGGCCTCATTATTAGCATTAGGTTGCTCTGTCTGAGGCTCAGCTTCTTCATGCCTCCTAGAAGACAAATCATTGCCATCAGAAGCAGGAGCTGAGTTCTCAACTTCATTTTCAGCAATATCAACACTGTTCATGTCAACATCAGCATCTACTGCTGCAGAATCCACATGAGCATCACTCAGCTCAGGAGCAGCAGTTGCAGAAGTGACGAGTGCATGGCAGCTTGACTGATCAGATGGGGCTTCCCTAGGATCATTACTCAAGTGAACCTGTCGAGGTGCTTCAATCTCATTTTGCATAATATGACCATAACTTTCATTACCAGACAAGGAATCTCTTTCAGGATGACCATCGAGCTGTGTATCAGCAATACACATCATTTCATCACTCTGAGGTAAAGCAGCGTTAGGATCATCGGGTGCTGTTTGTCTCACCTCTTCTTCAACACGATTATCATAAATGGAACCAGCAAGCTGCTGATTTACATGCACATCTGTAGGACAGCGGACATCATTAGCAGGAGCAAGTCCTTGGTTAACAGTACAAACTGGCTGATGGCTGCCTGGTTGACAAAGAGGATCAGTTGCTACAGGTTCAGCATTTCCTGTGTCTGGTAATGCTAATTGTGCATTCACACCATTGCCAGTCTGTTCAGGCTGCACCTGAGGAGCATTATTTGAATTACTAGCCACAGTTAACTGTGACACAAAATGACCCTCAACTGCCTGAGCAACAGCAGCTGCATGATTACCTGCCTGTGGGTGACCATCATCAGTCCACAAATTATCTCCAGGGCCCCGCCTAATTCGGAGGGAATCCAAACCAAGTGAGAAATCTATCAAAGGTGGCGGAGCAGTACTTACAACACGTTCACCAAACACCGCGGGAGAAGTTTCTTGTGGAAAGCCAGCATCTAACATGTATAAGGGGATGTCTGAATTCCCAAAAGACAGCGTGTGAAAATCTCTTGAGGAGGTCCGCCCAGAGGGCCACTCTAAACTAGTTCCCTCCCTAGAATGTGCTGGCCTGACAAGCAGTGGATGAAGAAAGGCATTCCCCTCAGTCCTTGGTCGATCAAGAAGTGACCTACTTCCGCTCTGGCGCCGCCGCTCAAGACCAAATGAACGATGCAGGTTAAATGAATCATCTGTCCCCACGCCATGAAATGACTCAGAAGATATATCAATAAAACCACTGGAGTCTGCACGACCTCTGGAAAATCGCAGATGATTATCCATTCCAGTTAAGCTCTCCCTCCATCTTACTTCTATAACACGGTTCTCAAGAAAGTCATCATCTTCATCCATAAGGTCATCATTGTATTCATCATCAATTGCATTGTTCTCCTGGTCCTCGATATCTGTGTCAGCTATGGACATCAAACCAGCTCCCTCATCTGCTATTTCCTCATCATCTTCATCCTCATCATCTTCATCCTCACCTTCCTCCCCAAGATCCTCATCTTCCACACCCATTTCATCATCAACTTGATGTTGCACTGAGAAAGCCAAACTAACATCAGTACTAGTAGCCATTACATTACCTTCAATAGCTTCTTCTCGCATGAACTGCACAGCTCTCATTGGAGGATTGCCATTAGAAGTATTATTATTGTCGGCTAGATCAACTCCCATTTCTTGTTCAGCGGGTTGGTCAAAGTTTTCATTATTGTTCCCACCGATATGAGACAGTTCTTGAGCTTGCTGACTTGCAGATTGGATGATATCATTAGTATGATGGTGTGTGCCGCCTGTAGTTTGTTCATGGATTACAGTGTCATCAGCTTCACGTGTTTGTTCATGTGACCCTGGTAATCTGTTATTGGTAAATCGATCTGTCTTGAGGACTTGATCGCTGGCATAAGCAGTCCTAGTGAGGCTATCCAAAGCCTTCAATATCAGGTTGACAACCCTTGCAGCATCTGGGTGGTCAAGATCAATTACTTTCAGCAAACCAGAAAGAGATTGCACCATTCCACCATCTACCATAGGTTTTGCAATATCAGGTGAGCAACCAAGAACAGGCAAGTTGCTCTGACTATTCCGCGACAATATGGAATTCACAAGCTCAGATAAAGCCAAAACTTTTCTGTCAGGTATTAAAGATCCTTTGGAGGTGTTGCTTGCTGAACCAATGAAATAGTTAAATGCCTTTACAATTTCAGAAACAACCCTTCTACGACCTTCAGCAGATCTGCAGCATAAAGCTACCAAGAACCAGGAAGCTCTCTCAGACAACTTACCAATCCAATCATCTGAGGCATCAGCCATTTTGATCGAAGGTAGAGGAAGTAGCAGATAGAATATATGATGCAGTAAACCACTGTGTCCAGCAACTTGATCGCAACTTCGTGCCTGTGATATCTCTGTATCCCGTCTCAGAATTATCCCTACTGCATGCACATACATGAGGAGTATTTCACTCATCAACTTAAGGACAAATGCAAACTTTGACAGCAAGGCAGATCTCTCAGAGAGGGCATCACCATCCAGCTCTTGGTCATCATCAACTTTAGATTTGCCCTTCGTATTTGGTTCATCAACATCCATTGGAGTCAACAGGGAGTAACCATCAAACCGATGTTCTTTGCTTGCAGATGGATAGCTCATAATGATCTCAAGAAGCTGATCAATCACTTGAGAAAGACAAGCAGGAACCTTTTTGGGGTTCCGTGAACATCTGTTTGGTGTATCAACTGATTTAACCTCAGCAGTCAACCGAACAGGCTCATTACATGGCACACCACTTTCTGTTACAGGAACTTTCTGTTTCTCCCTGTCTTTCTCCTTGTCCTTCAACAACACTACATTCATTCTCCCTCCTGAATAATCCAATTGGCAGACTGAAGTTACAGCCTTCATGAAGATCACAGGATCTCTAGATATCAGTGGTGCCATAATTGTCAGAAATGAGCGAGGAGTACGACTCCCACGGTTACTTAATGACTGTCGTATCTCCAATTCCATGGCACTCTGCAAGGTCTGGGGATCCTCAATGAGGTGGCGCACAATGGCAGATGCTAAGGCCTCAAAGCCAGGAAAGATGCAAGTGCCTGGGAGATTTAAAAGAGATGCTAACCCACCACTTTCAAAGAAGTGGGCAGCAAGAGCATGTGTTTTTGTCAAGCGAGCACTGAGCTGAAGCACAGCTTGCATAACTGTTGCAGGCACACATAGCTTAATGAATGCACAGCAGAAAACCAGTGCTTTCTGGCTCTCTTGATCATTCAAATAGCCAGTAGATTTCCCCAAAACCTTTCTACAGACATTAGCACTTGCATCATCTGCTGAATCAATAATCTCAGTTCTATTTTCAGCAGTTGGTAATGGATTTGCCTTACTGTCAGCACTGGATGCATCAGAAATTGACTTGGATATACCATCCATTGTTTCAATATAGAGTTTTGGATTAAATTGTAGCATGTTATCCAATATAAGCAACAGAGCACTGATAGAATTCCAAGTCTGATCTGTCTGGTCTGTCCTTGATTTAAGACTTTCTAGCATGTTAAGAACTTGGGAGATGACACCATTTTCAGCACTAATTTCACGTATGCCACTGTCTTCACTCAAAAGCAAAGCCAACAAATGAGCAACAGAATACAAAGCGCCCATATCACCCGTGGTATCTGACGAAAAACATCTTAGTTGCTCAAAAAGATACAGTACTACTCGCTTGCAGTATTCACCCTTATTCCGGTTGCATATTGTCATTAGAAGGTCTGTCAATGGGAAAGCCATGGTGGAATCATTAGAGCGGAAAAGCTTTGTCGATACAGTAAGGATGTCATCCAAAGGGAGCACAAATACACTTTTTTCTTCAGCAATGGCTGTATCATTCTTATGGCTCCCATCCTCCTTGGGTGTTTCAATGGAGCTTCCAAGTGACAAGGCTAACGCTTGTGCAAGCTGCACATCTTCCTGAACAAATTCCTCTGGATGGCTGAATAACCAATCTGTTGCCATCTCCACGCTGTTAGTTCTGATGCTTCTAAGAGATTCTTCTGCCCTAGCCCTTGAAAATCCCATTTCAACAATTGTAGCAATAGCAGATTCATCAAGAGGGGGGCTAGTAACACGCTGGTTGGCAACTCCAACACTACTGCGGTTTTGCTTCATATCTCCAACAACAGAGCATATATTGTTCATAATTGACACCAGGGAGGTAACAAGAGCTGGGCTGCACTCAGGAAACATTGTATGATTCCAAACAGGAAGAACTGCATCAAGAACTTGAGACTTGAGCATGCGAGCAAATGATTCTGGATCTGAGGGCACAGGGAATAGATTAATTGACAGCTCAGTTACAATAGGCTGGACAAGAAGCTGATTATGAGAAGAGGATGGAGACAATAAGAATGTAGAGTTCACACAATATTCTAGAAATTTAAAGTAACTCTGTAACGTATCCAGCAGCCAGGAATTGTGAGAGACCTTCTCACTAACAGAGGAACCTTGATCTGTGGCAGCAGCCAAGACAGAGAAAGGAAGTGTCCATAGTAGCTGACTGGTGGCTTCAAAGGTCGTTAGAACTTCCTTGAATGTTCCGTTCACATAGAAGCTATTAACGAGTGCAGAATTGCATAAGCGACGTCTGCTGTCAAATGTAAGCACAGCCATGTCTTCCACGACCTTTCCAAGGTAACAGCATTTCACAGATAAAGACATCTCAAAACCTGCAGTAGAATGTCCAGAGAAACCAAGAGCACTAAGGAAAAATTGTGCTAGTGCAGTCACGAGACTTCTCGAAGCTGGGTTAAGGATAGAGTCAGCCCGACGGCGAGCTGCTAATCCTTTGACAAGGCTAGAAAGGAAGGAACGCATGGTATAGCCAGATTTCGTCAGAAGTTCAGAAACAACAACATCAGGGCTTTTCTTTAGAGCATCATGACTCCTTGATGTCTCTTCTGGAAAACAAGGACCATCCACATCAGTATTTGTTGCATCAAACACTCCATTTGGGCGCCCACTTATCCTGGATAATGAGTGTCGACCATGGCGGTGCATATTGGCAGCGGATCGCACAGTTGAAACAAAATCTTGCTCCATGCTCCAGGGTGATAAAGATGCCCTTGCTGAAACAGGATTCGTATATCTTGAAAATGGTGCTGTGTTTGTGTCATCGTCACTATCCCTTTCAGAAATGGAAGCATCCCCAGCCAAATCATCCTGATCTGCCTCTTGCTTATCCACCTTAGAATCACTGAGTAAAGATATCTGCCATGTGACTTCAATATAAACCTTCCCCAATTCCTTTAATATCTCAGCATCAGCAAAAGCCAGTTCTGAGACCATAATGGCAGTTCCCTTCAGGAGAAAATTTGCAAGAGACAAAAGCCCTTCAAGGGTAGAAAGTGACTTCAGAAGAGCTGATTGTTTTGTAGGTTCGCTATCAAGCAGCTTAGTTCCAGAGATCGAACCGAACAATTCATTGGTCATTTTAAGGTGGTCTCTAAAGAATGAGCACACTACTCGTGCAAGAGAAACAGAATGCTGAGGTGAGAAGTTCTTGAATGCAACAGAAATACTCTGACCAATTGAAACAGATACAGGTATTGATGGCAACTTAAAGAGTTGAAGAACAGCTTCAATGCCTTTTTTCTCAATAAATAGCCTACAAGTATCAGTATTTTGCAGAACAGTTTCAAGGAGACGAGCAACATTGCATATGCACTCAGGAAGAAATAACTCAATGGATGACGATGTCAAAGCATCTAGAGGAGCATCAACTGTTTTGACTGAGCATCCTACCTCAGGAGGTACACCCTCACTCTGTGTTGTAGCTACCTCCACATCAGTATCCATGGAAACAGCTGCAGAGGAATTATCAGATTCTTTATTACAGGAAATAGAGTCTCCACCATGCCCTACTTTAGAAATAGTGTCCAAGATTTCAATAAACATGCTAACTCCAGAGGATCGTAATGATGATGCATGACGCATTAATTCATCAAGTCCACTTGATAAGGCTCCCGTTGTGTCACCACTAAGAGCTTTCAGATATGATCTAGAGGTAAAGATTTTCACAAAACATCTTAAAGCATTGCGGTCCTTTACCAATTGAAGACCATTACTGTTCAGGCACAATGCATCCAAACACTGTGGTATACATGAGACTGCATCAGAGTTATAAAGTACACCACCCATTATGGCATCAAGAAATGCTTGTGGCAAACCAGCTGCATCAAGAACAGTATAGCATGTTGGATCTTTATGTATGAGATCACTCATAACATTTGCAGCAAGTGAGAAAACACCACCACCAAAGTCCTTGCTTCTCTTAAAAATCTTACATAAACATGGGGGTAACACATTCTCTTCTGAACCATCAACACGTGCAGAACTACCGGGCACATATGTTGCCAGAGATATTGTACGTAGTAAAACTTTCATTAAGTTCTTTCTATGATACAAAATCAAGGACTCAGAACATGAAGGCTGTACATCTTGCACAGGTGGACAGCTTTCAACCTTTTTTCCATTATTGTTAGAATGAGACTCTTCAATTTTTTTTGAAACAACCTCAATTTGAGATACTTCTATCTTAAGACGAGCAATAGTGTCATCTAGTCCACCTAGATCTCTGAACAATGCTGAAGAAGGATTGTGATAATCCAGGAAGCTCTCAATGACATGCACTGCTGTACCAACTAAATGTAAATGCTGTGTTTTTGTGTCTTTGAGAAGAGGCAAAATAGTGGGTATAAAGCCTGCATCTTGTAGAGCTAGAGAACCTGGTGTTGATGATACCAGCATTGATACAAGCGAGAGGAGTGCTTCAGCAAATATTATGGACCATTTCATAGAACCATTGATGATAGAGTCCACTGCCTTCTGCATGAGACTAGGAAGGATACCACGATGACCACCAGAAGTTACTGAGGACAATAGAGTAGGCTGGTGAGATCGATCTTGGCACAGTGCAACTAATGAAAGGATTCCCAGTATCCTAATTTTTTCTGGTATCTCATCCTCGTAGCTAAGCAGTGACAACAGCTCATCAATGAATTCGGGTTCATTGCTCAAAAATGTTGATAGACCTTCCGAATCATGGCCTGCTTGGACAAGAACAATAAAGGCATACAGGCGGATACAGATATACTGGTGTCGACATGTTAAAGAGTCAAATGCCCTTGCGAATCTCAGTCTTGTAAGAAGAGGGAACCTTAAAGCTTGTGGCACACTGTAATCCTTGATTAATTTGTCTAGTATTTCAAGATCTGTCTCCTTGCAAGCATTGACATTCAATAAATGAATTACTTCCAACCTGTTCTCATTCTCTAGACACTGGGATTTCTCTGATTTATCAGCAGCACGATAGAACTCAAAATGGAGAGTGGAGCCAACCTCAGTGGAAACTGGATCAGATACACTGGGCAGAGAACATGCTATTAATCCAAGGCCACCTTCTTTTCCACCCCAACCTTGAGAGAAGGCAAATAATTTAGAAGCGAGAGATGCATTGCGTATTGAGCTTTTCCCAACTGACTTGTCCACAAAAGCCATTAATGTCTGCAAGCTTGCTTCGATAATATCCGCATCTGTAGATGCTAAAAGGGCAGACAGATGCTGCTGTAACCAAAAATACATAAATTAGCAGTATATTACTGGAAATGAATAAAACCAGAAAGTTATGCTGCTCCCTTATAGTAAATATAAATACAAAGGGAAAAAGAAGTAGGTCTGCAGATAAACAGGACATGCATAAAGTGCTGACCTCAAAAAAAATATAGAAGTGTCTATTTGTACAATTTTCCAATATTAGTTTCGATACTCGGAGAATTTGAAGGACTGCTTCTCGAGGAAATGGGGGATCCACATCAAGAAAATTATCTTCAAGATGCAAATCTTTCCTTGATTTGATATAACTCTCAAAGAAAGAATCAAAGTGATTGAAAAGATCTACCCAGTGATGGAAATCCCCCTACACCAATTTGGTAGCAAGAGATTAGAATTAATAACATCACCACAAAAGATGCTATACATAAAAAGTCTGATGTACACACCTTGTCGAATTCCCATGCAAAATTCTTCAGTGGCAATTCTACATTCTCAAGAGGAACGGTGGTAACACTGTTGATGAAAGATTTTATATTTGGAGGCTGCAAACAAAACAACATACATTGGTGAAAGGTACAAGATAGGAAAAAAAGGATCTGCTACATGCTAGATTAACGATCATATGTAAAGCAATAAGCAAATGCAACCAACTTGTGCACACAATTGTTTCATATAATATCACACTCTGCTTAGGTTTCATTAACAGATGAGTTATAAACAGAAACCATGCTCCCATTAGATTTAGTAACTCAAATCTCAATGTGCCATTGGAAGAAGTTGGGACTTGATTTTAATAGAGAAAATTGCACCGGAGGCCCTGGACTTGTGTGGTCGTCTCACCCTAACACTAAGGAAGAGGTGAGGCAACCGTGCAGATTCGAGGGGACGAGGCAGTAACTGGAATTTGGGGTGCAAGGTGATATCTGATATGAATATAAAAGTTCAATTCAAGTTCTATTAAGGTTTAGGGGCCTGAGACAATAATGCAAAATATGGGGACTCTAAGGTGCAATCTATCAATTTAAATTTTTTGTCCAAAACCGGAGGAGGGACCAAAGCTAGCTAAGTCTCTAACTCCACATCAAGATCAGTTGGGACCTGATCTAGTAGGGATCAATGCACAATACATCTCATACTATTCTCATTTGAAAACCTTTGCCTCTAAACATTTCTCATCAAAGTCTTAGAATGTTGATCATAACAGGTGTTAATTACACAGCTTTTATTTGTTAAACTAAATGCATTTTGCAAACATCAAGAGACATAAAAAGAACCAAAGAAGAGAAATCCAGGTCTACGCATGCTAGGTTTGGCCAACTGCAGATCTATGACACACGTTAAAGCAAAGAACCCCACCAAGATTGCATCAAACAGTTTGATACTCAGAAAAATGAAGCCTTCTGGATGAGTTTGTGTTATATGAAACATATATCTAAGTAGAAACAGGGCAGAGGCGTGTGTTTTCATTAATATATCTTCTTATTATTACTTCCTAGTGATCACTAGAAATTATAAGTAAATAATGTCTTCTCAGGCAATTCTAAATTGTTTTCCTCAAATAAATCTCCTAACTATCTAATGTTAAGTGTCTAAATAAAGTAAATATGATGTAAACTGTTAACCTAAGAACGATGTTCCTTTCTTTCATCAATTTGAACATTTAGCATTTTTTTTGAGATGAAAAGATTAAAGATGATTTATTGTAGTTTTTGAAGCCAACATCAAAGTCGATAATATTTTAAACCGACATCAGATTTGATGGTAGAACCATATACTTTTATGTAAACACTTGATGATCCCTCCCCCTCCACACACACACACCAGTCTAAATCCTGGCTCCGCCCCTGCATGTGAGGTCCAAAGTTTCTTCTTGTAATCATAAAGACATCATTACTGTTGCAAGGATTGTGGAGACTGAATATAATACACAAAGAACCCTGTGATCCCCGAAAATAAATTAAAAAAAAACCATGGGCTTGTAGCATACTTAAACCCGAAAAACCTACTATCACCAGGAACTGGAATCACCACTACCAGCGGTAAATCTCACAGGTAGTAGAACTCCAGACAATAACCTAATTCAGGTTTAACTACCGCACATACGAGGTTTGGACAACTGCAGATCTAAGACATCTTGTAATCACAAACTACTGTTGCAAGGATTGTAGAACACTACAAAAGCCACGATGGCAGTCTAGCGGCTCACCAACACCAAAAGTACCCTGGCACGCAACTTCATAACCGCCTAAAAGGAACAAGAATCTACACCACGAGCTAAGCCGCACCAGTAGAAAGAAACCTGTGAGCAATACCCTAATCCGTTCGCCTTCGCAACCGCCGCGATCAGGCGTTCCGCACATAGATCGCGGGGATCGAGTGGTAGTAGGGTAACCGAGGGGCCAAGGCAACGTACCACTTCTATCGCGCGTCGCCGCCTGAGCTTCATACCGCAATTCGCATCGCCGGGAAGGCAAAGACCTCCGCCGCGCCGTCCGCCCCCGCAGGGGGCCACCCGCTGCGCCGTCTGCCTCCGCCTGGGGTCGCTGCGCCGTCGCCTGAGGCAGTCGCTGCAGAGGCTCCGGGTAGTTAGGGTTTTTCGGGGGCGCTGGCGTGATCGCCGGGGAGAGAAGGCGAGGAATCGTATCGGATGCGCGTGTCGTCGTGGAGCAAGACGAGGTGAAGTAAGGCGTGATTGGTTGCCCCCAACGGGTCGGTGTAAAGCACTAGGAAGATTTCTCAACGAATCGAAATAGTAAATATACATAAAAATAAAAACTAATTATATAATTTATTAGTAAATTATAAGATGAATCTTTTAAGTATAGTTATTAGTTTATAGTTAGACAATAATTGTCAAATAAAAACGAAAATGTCACAGTATCCAAAACCAAAAAATTTTCAGAATTGATGAGGGTCAGGCCCGATCTTCCAAGAGGTAATTGGTAAATTCGATTGTGGAGAACTCAACGTTGGTGATCCA
>Ga0182004_10001395_pt1 | contig 17597 bp, 13 predicted proteins | sample Sormic07211540_1_FD_120479 | JGI IMG/M metagenome (GOLD analysis project Ga0182004, IMG submission 120479) | Endophyte microbial communities from Sorghum bicolor roots, Mead, Nebraska, USA - 072115-40_1 MetaG | ecosystem: Host-associated > Plants > Roots > Unclassified | place: USA: Nebraska...
AACTCCTCTCTCATCTGATGAAACTCCTTCATTTAATGACCCTGCCAAGTCAGCAATTTTGCTTATGTGGCACCCTATTTAATGTGCATGACACTCTCATGAAACATGCATTGAGACTGGCCTTAGGCCAGTCTCAGTGGGGGTTTCACCAGGTTGTCATACACATTTATTAGAGCGCCATGTCAGCAAAATTACACTTTTTGCATGAAACGAAGAAGAGAGAGAAGGAAGTAGTTTCACCATGGTGAAACTCCGCGGGCGTTGTTTCCCACGCGGTGAAACGAGATGAAATCCCCACTGAGGGCTAAATCATTTCACCATCTTGCATATGATCCAATCATTTTGCAGTAATTAAATGCTTTGCCCAGCCTAGGAAACGTCAAGGTGAAACTCATGCATTGTGGAGGTTGTTTCATTATTCGTTTCATTGATGCCTTGTCAGCAGATTTGTTTTGGAAACAATGCATTGGAATGGGCCACTGAGATTGGCCTTATCCATATAGTGATGTGTCTCTCACAAATATTGCCTATCACCAGTTGCTAAGACCGCCTAAATAGTTAAAGCCTCTGCTTCTTCACCATAAACTAGAAATTTATCACCTCTAGGAAAGCTAGACTAATGTCCCATGAACATGATCCCCCTAGACTTGCTTGATTACCCAAATTTATATCTAGCCTATGTTGCACACAAGATATGTAACGAGTTCTCGCAAACTTATATAAATGTCGGCATGTGTAGGATATGCTTACATTGAATAAAGTAAAAACTTATTCAGTTTTACATTTGATTTGAGGAGACTATTAATTAATCTTGATGGATATCATAGGACTTTACATTTAGACAAAGGGAATCATGATTCCAAGCTAAACAACATTGTAAGAGACAAATCAGAGGATAGAAGCGGCATTCATATAGGACGTAATTGGTAGCTTTGCTGCCTTGGGCCTGGTTGAACTTCTTCTGGCCAGCCAGCAGTATGACAGGGATGTGTGCGCCTTCACATGCATGTTTGATATTATCATCTCCTTTGAAGCAAGCATGACAAAGGATCTTGTCTGGTTGCAGGAAATTCGGACGATTTTGGGTCACATTTACTCGTGTCAATAATGTTGTGCGTTGCTTTTTCATGTATAGAGTCAAGCTCAAATTACATAAATATGTTTCTTTCTTCGTAAGAGGCAATCAACCACACTATACATTAATGGTGACTCACTAACGCACTAACAAGCTTTTGAGAGACTAATCATGTACGCTAAATACCCCATCCCCACACACTGACACGCTAGTCAACAAGATTAGCCATATTGTTGGGAGTGGATTATCATCACGTACTACCAGTCAATGCAAAACGACGACAGGGATGCATGCCGATCCTCTTATCTCCTTGAGATTTCCCCGGGCCATGCACCTCTCAGATCAAGAAACTGGCAGCTGCAAACGCAAATGCATTGTACCTGTCGTATACAGTAGCTAGCTAGGCGTCAGCAATCTAGATGGCCGGCCTAAAGTTTCCACACGAGGTGGGTCCCTGCCACCTCATCCCCTGTCTTATCGACAGGGCCCACATGGCAGCCGGTGGTCACCGGAGCCGGCGAGCTCACCGGGAGGTGACGCCACTCCTCACCTCGCCGCTATTTAAGCAGCAAAAGATTTGGAGAGCAAGTATGTAAGCCACACTCATCTACAACACTGCACACTTCACTAGCCGAATCACAATAATGGATCCCACCAAGGTGAGCTCAAGCTTCTTAATTATTCCTATAGCTGCTCCATGGATACCTATCTAATGAAGCTACTTTAATTTGTTGATTTTTATAAACTTATATATATACATATATAGAAATCATATCATATATACTACTGTATGATGGATGCATGCATGATGCCCTGTTCATGCACTCGCGAATGAATAATGGATATATATATATATATATATATATATATATATATATATATGCATCATGCAGTTCCGTCCGTCGAGCAGCCACGACACGACGGTGACGACGACGAACGCCGGAGCGCCGGTGTGGAACGACAACGAGGCGCTGACGGTGGGCCCGCGCGGGCCGATCCTGCTGGAGGACTACCACCTGATCGAGAAGGTGGCGCACTTCGCCCGGGAGCGCATCCCGGAGCGCGTCGTCCACGCGCGCGGCGCCTCCGCCAAGGGCTTCTTCGAGTGCACCCACGACGTGGCGTCGCTGACCTGCGCCGACTTCCTCCGCTCCCCGGGCGTCCGGACCCCCGTCATCGTCCGCTTCTCCACGGTGATCCACGAGCGCGGCTCGCCGGAGACGATCCGCGACCCGCGCGGGTTCGCCGTCAAGTTCTACACCAGGGAGGGCAACTGGGACCTCCTGGGCAACAACTTCCCCGTCTTCTTCATCCGCGACGGGATCAAGTTCCCCGACGTGATCCACGCGTTCAAGCCCAACCCGAGATCGCATGTGCAGGAGTACTGGCGCGTGTTCGATTTTTTGTCGCATCTCCCCGAGAGCCTCCACACCTTCTTCTTCCTCTTCGACGACGTCGGCGTGCCGACGGACTACCGCCACATGGAAGGCTTCGGCGTCAACACCTACACCTTCGTCAACGCCGCCGGCAAGTCCCACTACGTCAAGTTCCACTGGAAGCCGACGTGCGGCGTCCGGAGCATCCTCACCGACGAGGAAGCGGCGTTGGTCGGCGGGAGGAACCACAGCCACGCCACGCAGGACCTCTACGACTCCATCGCCGCCGGCAGCTTCCCGGAGTGGAAGCTGTTCGTGCAGGTGATGGACCCGGACACGGAGGACCAGTACGATTTCGACCCGCTCGACGACACCAAGACATGGCCGGAGGATCTGCTGCCACTCCAGCCCGTGGGGAGGCTGGTGCTGGACAAGAACGTGGACAATTTCTTCAACGAGAACGAGCAGCTGGCGTTCGGACCGGGGCTGGTGGTGCCGGGGATCTACTACTCCGACGACAAGATGCTGCAGTGCCGGGTGTTCGCGTACGCCGACACGCAGCGCTACAGGCTGGGGCCCAACTACCTGATGCTCCCGGTGAACGCGCCGCGATGCGCGCACCATAACAACCACTACGACGGCGCCATGAACTTCATGCACCGGGACGAGGAGGTGGACTACTACCCGTCCAGGCACGCGCCGCTCCGGCAGGCGCCGCCGGTGCCGATCCCGGCGAGGCCGGTGGTGGGGAAGAGGCAGAAGGAGACCATACGGAAGCCGAATGATTTCAAGCAGCCTGGGGAGAGGTACCGGAGCTGGGACGCCGATCGGCAGGAGAGGTTTGTGCGGCGGTTTGCTGACTCGCTGGGGCATCCAAAGGTTAGCCAGGAGCTCAGGTCCATCTGGATCGACCTCCTCTCAAAGGTAAATAACATATCTATATACTGAAAAATCAAATCTTTTTTTTCTTTTTTTACGGCATGCACGGTTTATGAAGCTAGCTTAGTAATCTCTGGATGGCATATGTATGTGCATGCAGTGCGACGCATCGCTGGGGATGAAGATTGCCACACGGCTCAACATGAAGCCAAACATGTGAGTGATATGATGGCGAGGATGGAGCTGCAGCTGGCTGCTACTGCTACTGCTAGTAGTGAACGAAGTGAATATGAATAAGAGTGTGGTTGAGTGAGGCGTGTCCGAGTTGTTCTTCAGTACTAATCGTCCACCGCCGTTCGTCTTTCGTCCTTTCCTTACCTTGTCATTGTCGTCAAGTCAAGAATCAAGAAATAAGAAGAGCAGCATGAGCATGAGACATACGTATACATGTCAAGAGCTAGTAGACTACGACAAAACTGCACATGCGCATCAGATGGATGCATATCCTCAGCCCAAACTATAGTCCGTGTACGCGTGTCCGGATTTGTCTGTAACAATGCAAGCCAAGCGAAATGGCTCTCTGTTTTCGTTATCATTACATGCATGTACCTTGCTACCTGAACCTGAATATGTATCGAGTTATCAAATAAAAGCAGCAAAAGTTATATTGCATCATTACGCCCTCCCTCGAGACAGTAAAAAAAACGGTGCGACAATATTAGTGATATAGTCCATGTGTACGGCAGCAAAATCACTAGACAGATCAAATGAAAGTGATGAGCATTAAATAAACTGATAAAGAGATATGATAAAGTTTTATAGGAATAAAACTTGTCTATACTGTTTTCCACATATAAGGTTCTTAAAAATAGTGAAATAAAACCTCAAAAAATACTGGCCCACTAAACCTATAAATAAATCTACCCACGACATGGCTCGATATTAACTGATATTTACCTCTATATATGTAATAGCAATCATCATGTTTTACATCGATGTGACCTATTTTACAACTCATGCACTTTCTAGTTTAGAGATTATTTGGCAGCGCACCTTTCGCTTGGCTACACGTGGGAAGCCAAAGAATGTTGCCAAAAAATGATTTTTGGCCTTCTCCACAAATGAATCGAGTGGAAGGGGGAGGAGGAGGGCCCACTCCCCATTAATGTGTTGTGTTCCCTACACCTCTCACCTCCTACGCCATCTCTCTGCCTATTTCGTATCACCTACGTTAATGAAGGAGGTGAGGTTGTCACTGTGCCTAGACCTCATAGACAACCTTTGTTTCATCCTCCATGCGACGAAGTGATGAGCGGAGCTTAACAGTGGTACCATGAAGCCCCTCCTTCACCGTACCTAGGTTTTGTTTGTGGATCCAAAGTTCATGCAGGCCCCCATCCCACCCCGCCCTAGCCCTTTGTGTGTCGTACCTCTCCACTCGTGCCCATTAGTGTCATTAACCTAGAGCTCGAGCCGTTAAGAGCATGGGAACATACCTACCAAACTGCCCTTAATGCGTTAATTTCTTATGTTTTGAGCAATTTAAATATGAATGTGATTATGCAAGTCATGTTTTGTTTGTTTGTAGAAATAATATTTGCTAAAGATATATATGTAAATACTAAATCGTGGTTGGCCACGTGTTTGGACTCCCACCAATACAGTGAGGCCTATGTGTTGATGTATTAACCTCGTCCATGCCTTAATTTCATATATGAGAACTCTCTCTATCTCTCTCTCTCTCTCTCTCTCTCTCTCTCTCTCTCTCTCTCTCTCTCGTGTTGGGGGATAGCCCGCTTTCTCGAGGCCTCCTCATCCTTAACAAGATCCTACCGTCCCGCTCTAATGGCATGATTGGATGATGACCTATTTGCTTTGCTTTCGCATTTCGCCATGATTTATCATATATATTTGCGCTTTCAGGTGGTATCATTGATTCGTTTCGTTGCTCGATAGGAAGTTATCACTGGTGTGGAGGCGTAGTGGTCCCGTGACAGCTGGCGCCGTGGAGAGCCGCCAATCAAGGATGGTTGGAGGCAGGTTGGATGGTTTTGCCTTGGTGCATTGGAATATACCTCGAATTTAGGGCAGTTAGATGGGCATTATGGTCCCCTTGTATGTTTCCGAACACGTATAAATAGATCCTCCAGTAGGTTGTAAAGGACACAGTGGAATGAAACCCTAACGTTTCTCACAGTTTCCATTATCTCAGCTTAGAGTCTACGCTCCTTTTTGTTTCACTAGCTTCCTAGCAGCAACCCCATGTTCGAAGGCTGGGGCCTAGAACAACATGAGGCAAATAGGCTCTAATATTGGTGCCATGCACCTGTAATGGTCAAGGTCGACATTGCATCCCTAGGCGAGTTTCCCTGCTAGGCATAGTGGTTTAGGATTGATGAAGAGGCCTTAGGCCTAATTAGTGTTGGAGGGTTGGGAGTTCAAGCTTTGTATGATTGGCACAGGCTCATAATGGTGGTGATGGAAACTAAGTACGTAGTGAAGGAGTCGACAATTGAGAGGTGAAGGAGTGCAACCAATGAGCTAGAAGAATCGTTTGTGTGGGCGAGCAATTGCCTTGGTTAATGAACGATGGGGTAAAAGAGCGGTGGGCGTGGAGCAGCTCGACGCGAAGATCCACATCAGCCATGAGCGATGGTTGTGAGGGTGGTGACTTAGAGTAGGCCATGAATAATAATGCAAGTTTCCATTTTTCTTCCTTTTTGAGTTATCTATGTGGTGAGGCTTTAGTTGCGTTAAAACATCAAATTCCGATAGTACTCTACTCCCCTTGTCCTCAGAAAATGACATTCTTGCTTTTTGATGAGTCGACTCATCTTAAACTTGACCAACTGACTAATATTTTATGATATGTGATAAGATAAATCTTGATACTACTTTTTTGTAAACTTAATTAATTAAGACCTTGTTTGGATCCCTATAGGTAATAGATATATGCTAATAGTTATCTCTTTTGAATCCAAACAACTACCAACTAATAAAAATAGCTAATGGTTAGCTAAATCTCTAGATAATAACTATCTCACTAGTTGGACCAAATGTGATAATATCAGCTAATATCTATCTTAGTAGCATTTTTTAATTAGTTGTGCATCCAAAACACCCTCTAGTTAATAGCTAGCTAATATAAGATATGAGCTATTGTGCATCCAAAAACACCCTCTAGTTAATATCTAGCTAATATAAGATATGAGCTATTAGCCAGCTAACTATTAGCATATAATGAATCAAAACATAGCTTAAATTTATGCTAGTTCGACTTAGTTAAGACATTCTTTTTTAAAAAAAAGGTGAAGGGAGTATAAAAAATCTCGCCACGGAGTCGGCTCATCTCGGGCCTAAACTCGTGGCAGAGTGCTACAGGCCCATCTGTGTCCATATATGCATATGCATATGGAGCAGCAAAGCCCAGCTCGCTTGTCCCCCACCACACCAGTCGAGATGCCGCCGCCGGCGGCGGCGCTCATGGACGAGCTCGTCGAGGAGTTCCTCCTCCGCCTCCCGCCCGACGACCCCGCGAGCCTCGTCAACGCCGCCCTCGTCTGCAAGAGGTGGGGCCGCCTCATCGCCGGCCCCGCCTTCCGCCGCAAGTTCCGCAAGATCCACCGCACCAAGCTGCTGCACATGGCCCGGGGCCAGGCCTTTAGGCGGCGGCGGCGGCGCCGGCGGCAGTGATGGCGCTGCACGTCCGTCCGACCGGAATACCGGATGGATCTCTGCGACGACGGCTTTGCGTTGCGGAGCAGGACGGTAGGAGCAGAGCCCTGGACTGCAATCAGCGTCTGCTGGAATCAGGAAGCTGAACTGAACCCCCGCTACTGCCATCGCCATTGTTCATAAATCATAATCATGATAATGTTGTGCAATAGCGCAAATTGCCAAACCCATACATGCCTTATGGCCTCCATGTACTTCATCCATTTCTTAGTTTCAAAGTAGTCGATGACTCTTGATCGAGTTTCCTAGTTACATAAATTGTATATGAAAATAGTCTATATCTAGACGCATAAAAAAGGTGTAGGCTTTGCCTTATACATCTAGAGAGCGTGCGCGCCGGTATTAAATGCTCGGTCTACACGCACGCCGTCACACCCCTTAGAAATGTTTGTCCATCTAGCGGCGACCTCCTCCACGTTTTTGCACTTGCACCCACAACTCCTCCCCACTGTTAGGGTTTCAGGGCAACGATAGGTTCAACTCCAGCGAGGTATGTCCTCCTCCCCCTCTTCAACCCGCGCCACCCCCTTCTTCCCCAACTTCGACGAGCTTAGAAAAGATGGGGTTAGTGGGAGAAAGGCTGACTAGACGATAGGATGACTAAAGGGCGGTTAGGGCCCTGGCAGCAGTAGAGACGACTGGGCTAGATCAGGGCGGGGGAGCTCCATGGCCATGGCAGAGCTCCGATGAGAGGGGTGAGAAGGCGGTTGCCGTGAGCGAGCTAGGGCAGTCACAAAGCTTCGGCGAAACTCTAGCTCATCACGGCAGGGCTAGGGGCAGGGAGCAAGGGGGCGAGAGTCATTGTCGGAGAGGGAGAACGTGTCGAAACAAGGAGAAAGGAGGGGAATGGGGCAGCGCGAGGAAGGAGACATCGTGTGGCGCGCCTAACGCATGCAGGCCATGCTTTAGCCACGTCCAAAACAAATATTTTTATACATAAAAAGGTCATAATAACTTAAAATCTATAATGTAGAAAGTATTATTGCGGGGAAATTTGTAAAGATTGAAGTGTGCACGTAGAAAAATGGAACATATATTACTCCTTTCATAGAAGAACTTGTTACTAGTCTACTGTGTGATCTCGTCTGTGAGCTTGGAGGTCCTTTTCTTTTTCGCCAAAGGAAAGTCTGTCTGGATCTTGCTGTATACACTCCTATTCCAAGTACAAACATTTTTGGTCGGTTTTAAACATACGAAACTTCAAATGGAGACACGCTGAAAACGTGGTGGTTGCAACAAAATGAATTACAAATTATGTCACTGTTCCGAGAGAGAGAGAGAGAGAGAGAGAGAGAGAAAATCCGCAGCCATGCAACAAAATTAAGTCTCTTTCTCTGCTTTATCAGTAACTTTTAACCAGATATAATCCGTATGCTGTTCCAATCCAGCTAGCTTGCCAATCTCTTCGTCAGAAACTTTAACCAGATATACTCATATGTGACTGGGACAAGACAGAGCTGGAGAGCCCATCTCGTTGATGGATGCATGAGCGTGCTCTGTTCTAGCGCAGGAGCACAAGAGCCCATGGCCCACACTATCAGGTCTCACTGGATTTTCTGTACATACCTATGCATAATATGCTTCGACACCTCCCTGGAAAAGGAGGAAGAGAAAACAAAATACATCCAAATGTTCTACGCATCAAATTCATGGGCATCATGGAAATCCCATGATATATGCTATGGAGAGGTAACCCGAGAAATCGGTCCCATCAAATGTGCATCATGGAGATCCTAACTATTCAGCTAACCCTATTAGTGCACATCAAAATTGCCTCTTTCAACTCTTCTTTCCCAAGTGTTGTCTCCACCATCACCTGCACAACAGCACATAGTATATATGTTATGTCACTATGTGGCCAGCTATAGTACGTTTTCAATCTTCTTCCACACAAAACTATTAAAAGCATACTGTCTCTAATCTACTTGGAGTTGGACATCCTGTTTAATTCGAACCACTCACTGTCTGAGGTTCAAATCCTTACCTCTTGAACATTGTTTCCATACCGTGCCAGGAGCTTGTATTTCGGACCAACCACAGGTGCCATGTAAACCTGCCAAGAAATCAACTTTGTTCAGAAAAACAAAAACTTTCAGGGAATTTCAGGAACCAAGGTGCACATCTTACCTGAAACGTCGGAGCTAACCCTGGGCTTTGGAAGAATCGTCCTTTATAGACATCTCTTACACCCTCTATTTTCCGCAGCTCTTCCATAAGGGCATCTACCTCAGGCCACTACAAATTATTCAATCATGCATCCAAGGGTTACAAGAACGTTACGCCATAAATGGAATCATCAAAAGAGACAAGAAGACAAAAGAGATGAGAGTAAAACGGCACAAGACCATAAGCTTCATAAACCATTTCAGGGCATTGGTTATCCAGGTCAGGCATTCTTAAACTCAAGACATGGCCATTAATAAAAAAAAGTAGCTTAGATTGAAGGCAACCAAAGAAAAGGAGCTGGATCATGTGGGAAGTTCCCAAGCTTAAAAAACTATTGGTAGTTCAGATTGAGCAGTCCATGTTTTCCATGGACTATATGACACAGGCATGTCTGCACCGCGAGTCCGTGACACAAATTCATCTGTACACAAAAGAAACTACAGACCACAAGCTGATGCAAGTGGCAGAGTAACACGTGCCCATACAGGAAAGGAGGAACGCTTGGTCCTCATTGTACAGGCTACACTATTGTAGGTCATAATTTAATGCAAACCTCAAAATCTGATTGCACAGGTTCAAGAGCTTCACCAAGCGATAAATCCTCACCAATTACTGCTTCCAAAGCACCTAAGGATGGATTAGGCTGCATATCGGAGTCAGTGCAAGAATTAACAAAGGAATAATTGAAACCACCAATTAACATGCTCACAAATGTGGATCAAAGGAAATGCTCCATTACCTTTACATCTTTAAGTGACAAAAATATGCGGCTATTATTATAATCCAGTTGAATAACTTTAGCATCCACAACCTGAAAATGAAAAAACAACTCAGAAACTATAGCACTGTGAGCATTTTAGCAGTATTAAACAAAACAAAGACAAATGTGTGTGATATTCAAAGGCAAAAGATAAAATCAGATCAAGGTGACAACCTATGAGTTTTTATCTCACATTTCATCGACATACTCATAAAAAAAATATAAGATATTGTTCTGAAAGGCCAACAACTAAAAAGGAAGATGGTAAATAAAGGGAGGATCACAACAGCAAACTGCCAGAATTACCTGACCAATTTTGTAAGAAACTGCTGGATCTAAAGTGTCATCCCACGAAACTTCCCATTGCTGAATCAATGCAGGAACACCTTCAACCTTTGAAAGAAATAGTCAGATGCTATATTTGATGAAGATCATACAGCACTAGCAAGAACTGGATCTACCTCAACAAATATCCCAAAGTAAACAAATCTCTTGATAGCGCACTGAACAATATCTCCAACGTTGAGCCTAGCCTGCAGAATAAGTAGTGAATATCATGCAAACCAATTAGGGTAAGAGAGAAAGTGTCTTTCCATTTCAGCTGTTAGTGGGACTACAAAAATGTTATGGTTTTCAGTCATGAACTCGTGATGCAGAAAGAAAGAGTCAAATATTCAGTTCAAGACATCTTGATTCCCTCCTACTTGCTCTAGTATATCAGTGCTGTGCAACTAGATAGATAATTCAACGTTTTGTTGATTTTTCAAGTTTGATGGCATAAGTAGACACATCCATATTAGTCAGGAGCATATAATATAAACAAGGAAAGTACCATCAGGTTTCTCTTTTTCTGGATAAATTCTTCGCTCTCTTTTGGCTTCATAGAGAAAAATATCCGCTTGGAATTTCTGTCAGCCAGGACAACTGATACTCGGAGTCTCTGTGAAACAACAGCATGCTAACTATGATAATATCAACACACAAAAAATAATAGGACACTAAATTCAGATGCATACTTGACCAATAAATGAAGATAAAAACTTGGATTTTTCTTGGTTGTATGCTCGAATAAGATCTTCAAACTTCGGCTTAGATGACTGAGATTCTTGATCCTCACCAGCTATTTTGGAAACTGAGCTAGATTCTGGTTCTATGTTTCTCTCATTAACCTCAAAACTATCCTCTAATCCCAAACTCTGCTTGTACAAGGAAGGATCACCACCCTTCCTTCTTAACCAAGTCTCAAAGGCTAAGAATTTCCACTTTGTAGCAAGATTACGGTATGGTAAGAAACCTATCAGTGAGTCAAGTGACACCTGGCAAGGAAAACATAACAGGGCTCAGAAAAGAACAATGGTATAGTTTGACAAAATAAGAAAATATATGAAAGCTAACTAAAAACTTACAACAAATCCCTTTGCACTGCAATTTATCAGCTCCACCTCAACCTTTTCTCCGGTACTTGCGTAATGCTCTAACCTTGTCCAGTCACTCTCTGTGATGTCCTGCATTAGTGACTCCGTAACTTAAGTTCAATACAAAGGTCAAGTACAGCACTATAAGGAGAACACCTAATGCCATTGAAGCTATATCCACCCTAAGAAGTGTTGTTGTGCAAAACATTTAGAGGCTAGCTCAAATATTAGGAAATTACCTCCAGTTTTGATGGTAAGACATTTCCCCCATCATCAACATAATTTTTATTATCAGTAGAATTCATCTTCTCATCTACTTCAGATGGCCATATTTCAGTCGATTCGTTTTCTCTACAAAGTAATAAACGCCATGTTAATTGTAAGATAATAGCATGCATGAAACCTTAATGACACAATTATTTTGAAAAGCACAAAAGCAGGGAATAAATGAATGCTCAATTATTCAAGCCACATGATGTTCCTAATATGTTATCAAAATGGTAGATGTGTACATGTCATAATCACCTACATGCAATCACAAGCACATAAGTGTGGAGTAAGTAATTAAATGTGCACGAAACATGGTAAGGAACATTTCATGTTCCTAAAAGAGTAAAAGTTATTTAAACAAGGTTTCAGGGCATTAGCACAGCAATAGTAAGACGCATATGTACTAGATAACTCTACAACGTTATGAAAAATAAGTGAATATCATGATGAGAAAATACACGCGTGAAATCAAACTTTCATAGCCACTGTACAAATCCTTGCTTTTCAACAATTTCAGCAATATGTGATCTTCAAATAAGGATCCAGATATCTAGTGATAAAAGTTATGTGCTAAAAATATAACTGCATAGTTCCTGAAGTAAGAACCTTTTAGGTTTTCCTTGCAAGAAAGCCTGCATAGAGAAATTGTTGCCGGTAGCTGATTGGTTATCCACTGGTCCAGCAGAAGTACTTGTTTCTTCAATGAAAGTTTGACCTGATGGCTGTAGTCCTTGAAAACACCAACATAATATTAGCATAATAGTTGAAATGAAAACAAATTATAGCTACTTCATGCCTTCCTTACCTGCAGTAGAATCATCATCAAGCCCAGATGATTCATAAACATTTTCAGTTACTAATTTTTCATCAAGACCTGAAATATGGAACATATGCATCATCAGCTTCAAAAAAACTGTTTAACTTTTGGCTCACTGTTTGGGGGAATTGTACCTCACCATTTGATTCTGGCTCAAGTTCACTGTTATCCTCTGTAGCAGAAACTGTGGCAGGGCTAGCAGAGGCATTGTCCTGCTCTGGATTAGAAGTATCTTTTGCAACATCTGGCTTTTGAAGGAGAGAAATATTCGTTAAGTCCTCGTTCATATCTTTCCTCATTTTCAGGTTAATATTTGGCTTGATTTTAAGCTTCGACTTCAAATCATCATCCTCACTCTGATACACGGTGGGTTTCCGCAAGGTGGCATCCACCTCGCTTGTTCTTGAGATGCTCCCCACCTCACTGAACTCTGTTGCAGCAGCTAAACTCTCTTTACTGGGCCAACTATCTTGTATCGGAATGCCCCGTACATTTGGTTTGCTCCCAATTGGCCGTGACAAGATCAATGAAGGTGTATCTTCATTTGCTTTGCTTCCAACTGGTCGTGGCTGAACCAGAGAAGGCTCATCTTGCTTCGGTTTGCTTCCTGCTGGTCGAAGTAAAGTCAACGGAGGCCCACCTTGGATAGGTTTGCCCATAACAGGCCTGGAAATATTCAAAGAACTTTTGCCTTCGGTCAGCTTGCTTGTTGTCGGACGTGTCGTATTCAAAGTGGATCCACTTTCTGATGTGTTGAAACCCTGGTCCTTCTTATTAGCTTCCATGCACTCCCTCAGAATATCATCTAGCTTGTCTCTTTTTGTGGCAATTAGTTTCTCTACGTCGAGGGATGAGGCATCCGGATCTGACTTCTTAAGAAGAATCTGAAAGAGTCATCCCATAAAAGATGCAAGTCAAATGAAGTGATAGTAACCATGTTTTCAGTACTCACTAGCAAAGCAGATAGCATCATGTAAACAGAAGCTAATTAGGAACAACTCCTGTGTTTCTGATGGAATTCAAATTTCATCGCGCACCTATAATTTACATTTTTTTTATTATTTGGACTTGTTATTCTTTTTAAAAGCATACTACTAGGGCCTGTTTGGTTCCCTTGCTAAATTTTAGCCAGCTAAACTTTAGTTACTTTAGTAGCTAAACTTTCAAACACACTGACTCAAAAGAAGCTAAAATAGTTTAGTCCCATTAGTCACCCAAGAGTAGCTAAAATAGTTTTAGCTGGCTAAAATTTAACAAGGGGAACCAAACAGTCCCTAAGAAACAAAAAAAGAATGGTCAGCAGGAGTAAGATATATTGGTCAGGTATACAGATAATTACCACGCATGTTGCAGTATTCTTTATTGGGTTGCCTACAACCGAGACAGTTAAAGTGAACACAACCGCTGCTATGATAGTACTAGCACCGATCATATAATTGGTAATGGAGCAATGTGAAATAAAATCCAACCCCAAAGCACGCCTAAACTTCTATTCAAATAGTGAGCAAGACGGCATTTTTATGCTGGTCATATTCTCTAGCCACAAGATAATCCTCCCATTCAAATAGTGAGCAAGACGGCATTTTTATCCTGGTCATCATATTCTCTAGCCACGACCACAAGATAATCTGAAGCAAGCAAGAATACATAGAAACGGGGCGGACCTTCGCGAGGGTAAGCTTGGGGTCCTCCCCAAGGAACCTGCCGAAATCTAGCTCCATAATGTCCCACTTGTCAAGCGGGGGCAGGTCCCCCGAGTCCCCGGCGGCGCGTGGCGGCGGCGCCCGGACGAGGCGCACCCGCCCGGCGCTGGAACGCGGAGACCCGCGGCGGCGGCGGAGGGTGAAGGAGCGCGTGGCTGCGGTGCCGTAGCCCGCGAATACGCCGGCCGCGGGCGCAGCACCCGCGTAGGCCTCCATGGCCGGCCGGCCGGCCGGAGCAAGTCGAGGAGTGGCGAAGAGGAGGTCACAGGACGCAGATGTCACGGCGGCAGTGCCGACTGCCGAGGCAAGATAACGTACGGAGTAGTATCGAGAAGGCGGGGACCTGCGAGTTCGTGTTCACAAGTAGCAAGCGTAGCACCGTGGCTTGGCTTGTGGTGGGCTAAAGGCCAGATTGTACGCGGGCTTAGGGCCTCTTTGTTTGAGTTTCTCCACCTAGGATAGGAATGTCAAATATGTTTGGCCATTTTTAATGGAGCTGCATTGTTTTGAAAAACAATGACGAATGACATGAAACATGCATGAAATTATCATTTTTAGTGGATAGTTTGATTCTTTTATGTCATATAAATTTAATTCTATAATTCATATTGAGTTGGTAGTGGAGCCAAGAGAGTTTCATTCCTATGAAAATCACGCCTTCTCTCTCTATTCTTAAAAACGTTGTTACACCATCAAAACACTTATGTGTCGGTCTATTAAATGTAAATAAAACTATAAAAAAAACTCTTATTGGGACTGGCCTAATTTTTTATTGTGTTATCTGAGGTTTTACCAGCCCTACAACATCTATATGAACAAGGTGATTTTGGGATTAAGTCAATTCTTTCAACACCAAAACTCATCTAAACCTATTAGATGATGCAAGAAGGTTGCAAGCACGTATCCATGTTTAGAAGAGTTTTGCTACACAGTGAGCTCTAAAATCCTAATAATCCAGTGAAGATTAAGCAACTACATCTCCTATATCAACCACAACGACTATTGCAACTCTTATAAATTAAAGTTGACAAATGGCATATACTCCATCCGTTCCAAATTGTATATTGTTTTGACTTTTCTAGGTATATATATAATTTTTGCTACACACATAGATATATAATAAAAACTATGTATCTACAAAAGCTAGAATGACTTACAATTTGTAATAGACATAACTTTGGCTAAACCCCGAGCACCTGAGTTCCGTATCAGGTTAAGATAGTGATGATTACACTAAGATTAAGATCTTCTAAGTATATGTTACTCCTCCAAATTCATACAAGTCACTTTGATTTTTTTTACTTAGATTTTGCTATGTATCTAGATATATAATAAAATTAATATACTAAAAAATCAAAATAACTTATAATTTAATAAAAGAGAGCGAGAAAGTCATATGTTTATGCTAAGATGAACAATAGGGTACATGAGTAATAACATACGTATATATCGAGAGATCAACACGTCGATATCACAATAAGCAGGTTCGACTTTGACCTCAAGTCCTGAACCTAACGTACGACCACAGCTAACGTCGGCCACTCGTCGATCCATCCATCCATAGACGTGTTCAACAAGGCGAATTCTCCTTGATGGCTAGCGCTCCATAAATAGTTTTTTTTTTGCGACGATCCATAAATCTTTTTGTATGATTAATTATATATTATGTAGTGTCAAAATAGCCCAAGGAGAATTGTAAGTATATCGCTTGCTTATTGCTATCATTTATACTTTAATATTAGTTTTTCAAAAGAACAAGAAGAGAAAGAATGAGGCATATATACATATGCAACGGCTTTATCATTTAGCTGATAAACCATGATAAAATACTTTTGTCCGATTTGTTGTGAGAGAAAAAACACTACTAAATAGCTCACAGATTTGGCTAATAAACTCAAACGAACAAGCTTAGACTTTTTGGCTGAATTAGTATTGTCGTCAAACTATTCAATTAATACCTCGATTCATACTTACTTCAGCATGCTCACCTCCCTCGCTGCCCACAGCACACGATCGTGGCCTTACGGCCATAAAAAAAATTGCGTCTACAGGGACTCAAACCGTCGACCTCTAGCCTTGAGCCGCGGAGGACTAGCTACTCAAGCTATACAAAATTATTGTAAAGGTGACATCCGCAACAGTATTTAATAAGGGCAAAGAAAAAATATCACTAATTAATTACTCTTTAAGTATAATCATCTTCTAAACGACAACTAATTCAGGTATGGATCGAGAAAGTGTTGCAGTGGCAGTGTGGCACGATGTTTTATGCTACTGATCCATGTGTGTGTTTAATATATATTATAATAAATGGAATGGAATCAACCACCATCAAAATACTTAAATGTTAATTCCTACTCCCTTCGACTCAAAAGACTTCATTTGTATTCTCATATAGTTCAGTCCAATTTTATTGGAATGAAGATCGACCGCGCTATCAGTTCGTGTGGTCCATTTTGTGGCGCGTGTCCAAATCAGCACGAGTTTTGGAATGAAATGAAAATAAATAAAAGAGAGAAATATCATATTCCTTAAATATATACTAATACAGTAATTAATAAAGGAAAAGCAGAAGGGGGACCGTACGTCGTCGGGTGCTTTATTTATTCCGACGAGATAGCGCGGCCGCGGCGCCATCATATATTGATGGACGGACCTTCCATTCCATTGTATTGTTATTCGGTGGAGGACGGAGGACAATGACATGCATGCATGGAGCTAAGCTAAGCTAGGCCACAGAGTCTGTGTGCGGAGGGGATCCCATCCACATCCACATCGAGATCCGGTATGCCAATGCCATGCATGAGAGGCGTACGTGAGCACACGTAACCGAGCCACCACCACCAGCTCTCTCTCCCTCTCTGTCTGTCTGTCTGTCTGTCTCTGATGATGATTCATCAGTGTCGCTTCATCCATCCATCCACTATACTGATATATATAAATATAATAAATATACGAGTTTGGTTTCATTTGCAGTCTTATCAGAGTATAAATCTTGCTCGCTCTCGACCTTCTCGAGCTACGATACTAGCAGGAGTATTGTCTGTCTCTATTAACACAATCAATCTCTCTTTATTTCAAGCTAAGTACCCACAAGTACGGCCGATGGCGGTCCTGAGATTGACGCGTGTACTCAACTATATATATTCACTGTACTGTACGGCACCCGTGACTCACCGTCTTCACGCACTACGTACACTAGCTAGCTTGCCGGAACATGAAACGTATTACTTATACCAGTTAATTAACATGAAATATATAATAATCGACGTCGTCGACAGTGGCGGAGCCAGAATTTTAAACTTGGGTATTCCTACTTTCACAAAGTTAATTTATAGGTTGAAAATATAGTCAATTATACTGCAAGTTAGCAACTTTAAACTAATATTTGCTTTCTAGAA